>Ga0210410_10000047_pt1 | contig 205450 bp, 186 predicted proteins | sample IncBWC4MmetaG_FD_161058 | JGI IMG/M metagenome (GOLD analysis project Ga0210410, IMG submission 161058) | Forest soil microbial communities from Barre Woods Harvard Forest LTER site, Petersham, Massachusetts, United States - Inc-BW-C-4-M | ecosystem: Environmental > Terrestrial > Soil >... | reverse complement strand
CCAGAGAAGCCGACGCGGTTGCACACAGGATTTGTGAACGGCTGGCCAGCGATCACGAGGAGCCTCAGCTTTCCGTGAGCGTCGGAATTGCGGTTTATCCTGAGGACGGCACAACCATCGAAGTCTTATTTCATGCAGCGGACCGCGCGCTCTACAAGATGAAACAACCGAAGACTGCACTGTGACCTAACCCAGGCATTTCCGAGCCTGTCCCGCGCTAGTAATCCATCTAATCCCATGTGCCCTTAATTTGGGGACGCTAGAAAGCCCCCATCGCAACTCCGTGTTGGCCTTTAGGACTGGCTTTGTCTGGCTGCCACTCGCCGTCGAGGAGCGGCCGGAACTCGACCCAGCCGTCATGGTTTTGAAAGGCGCGTGTTCAAAAGAGAACAGATTTTTCTCTCTGTCCGCGCTAAAAAAGGGTCGTAATTACCCCAAAGATTGAGAGGGTGACACAAATGATGACTGAAGGGAAAAAAGGCATTTCGCCCATCTACTCTACCTGGTTCGGTAGACCGGTGGTTTTACTCGTCAAAGTCCGTCAAGGCCGCGTCCCAATGCTCTGCAGCATCGTCGGCGAATCAGTTGCCGACGTGCGCATCCTTCTCCGCGCTGGGTGGGAGATGGATGTCCGAAAAGAATTAATTCTAGCCATCGAAGAAGACTCCGTTGCCGTGCATACGCGCCCGAATTGACGCGGCCAGCTGGGGCCTGGATTATTTCACGACCAGTTCGGCGGTTTACCGGGCTATTGATGGTAAGTGTGGGAAAAAGTGTCACCGGAAGGATGCCCATGATACGGCGGGCTCCACAGCCCGGTCGAGCCGCGGCGTTCAGCGTAATACCAGAGATCACATCCGATGAAGCGCTTCAAGAATTGATAGGAGATTTCAGATGATACTGCTAATTATTCTTCTGGTGCTACTGTTCGGCGGAGGCGGCGGCTATTACGGGTACTCCAGATGGGGGAGAGGCGGTGGGCTTGGGATCGTCGGAACGGTCCTGCTCATCCTATTGGTCGTGTACCTGGTCGGCGGGTTACGTTGACCTCGCACGCACCGAACTGGAACCGAGACGATGTAGAATATGCGCCGATGCCAGGTGGCTTGCAGCCACGACACGCGGACCAAGCTGTGCCAAAGGAGACGGACATCCATGAAGCGAAGCACCCGAGATAGAGCCAAGGGAAATTTTCACGAGCTGAAAGGCAAAGTTAAGGAGAAAGTTGGGCGAGCGACGAACAAGCCCAACCTGGAAGCCGAAGGCCAGGGCGAAAGGATCGGCGGGAAAATCCGCAAGAAAATCGGCGAAGTGGAGAAACTCCTCGGAGTGTAGCGGAGGCAGCCCCACAAGTGTGCCCGCGTGGGGGTGACATTTCGCCTCAAGTCACCCGGCACTATCATCACTGCCACCGCCTCTTTACCCCGCCTACCTGTCATCATCACTAATGAATGTGATCAAAATGGAACAGACACCTGCTATTGCTCCATCTATGATTCTGCTTCAGACGGCGAGATGAGGATGATAAGGACGGAAATTGAAGGCTGGGTAAGTTCTTCTCCGATTCTCGCGGCTTCAAGAATTCAGGCCTCGCCGGGAGAGGCAAGGGGAATCATTGCTTGAACTCAAAGCCATAGAATATACGTGTGGACTCAGCGTCGTGATTGTGGGCCTCGGACTTTACTCCTATTACGTCCGCGAGCTTCTGGCATCCTTGCTGTTATTTAGCGTCGCTTTTTTCTGTCTGGGTCTGGTGGCGCTCGGGGCGTTCCTTGTTTGGCATGCAAGCTGGCAGTTGGCAATCTGGGCTCGACCAGTATCACGTCACCTGGTCGCAATCTCCCAGCGTTTCATAACAGCATATGCAAGGCCTTGAGCTACGAAGAAATATTGGTGGACTGAGCACAAGTGGACAGACGAATGCGCTCCTCTCATCTAGTATGGTGGTCGGCAATCGTAGCAAGAACTGCGGCGCGCGTGTGGTGGATGAGACTATAGAAACGAGACAGTGATCGGTCAAAGCCCCCTTCCATTCCAGCTCTTCTCGGCGAGACCCAGGCGACTGAAATTGGAATCGCATGCAAAGGAGAATCTGAATGCTTTGGACAATTTTCGTAATCTTGCTCGTTCTGTGGCTTCTCGGACTCGTCACGTCCACCACGATGGGTGGTTTCATCCACCTCCTTTTGGTATTGGCCATTGTGGTGGTCCTAATCCGTGTCATCCAGGGTCGAAGGCTGAGTACCTGATAGCGGAGATTAAACACATGAAATCAATGACATTGTTGGGAATTGTGTTAGTGGTTCTGGGGGGATTGGCACTCGCCTACCAAGGATTTAGCTATACCCGCCGGGAAAAGGTCATCGATATAGGTCCAATTCACGCCACGGCGGACAAAGAGGAACATGTTCCCCTCCCTCCCATCGTCGGAGGGCTGGCATTGGCGGCAGGTGCTGTCCTGCTGGTCATGGGTGCGAAACAAAAGGCGTAGCAAGGCCCCAGTTTGTAAAGGGTTTATTCCAAGTCGAAGTTCATTAACTAGCAGTTGGATTGTGGAGGTTCATGATGTTTCGTAAATTGACTTTTGGCGTGTGCATTATGTTTGCTGCGAGTTCTGTCTTCGCTGCGAACAAGGAACAAAAACGTTTGGAAAATTCCGGGACCGTCATGCAGGAAGTGATGGGCGTGCCTGACAACATCCCGCAGGAACTCCTGGAAAAAGCCGAGTGCATCATCGTTTTTCCGTCGGTTCTGAAAGCCGCATTCGTGGTCGGCGGGAGCTACGGCCGCGGAGCGATGGTTTGCCGCACGGGCGAACATTTCAACGGACCGTGGGGCTCACCAGCCATGTACGCGCTGGAAGGCGCCAGCGTTGGATTTCAGCTCGGAGGACAAGCGACAGATCTCGTTCTCCTGGTCATGAATGGGAAGGGGGCATCTTCCATTCTCAGCAGCAAGGTGAAACTCGGCGTCGATGCATCCGCCGCGGCAGGTCCCAAGGGCCGCGACGCCTCAGCAGACACCGATGCCTACATGCGGGCGGAGATCCTGAGCTACTCACGTTCCCGCGGTCTGTTTGCCGGAGTTTCCCTCGAGGGTTCCACGCTTCGCCCGGACGATGACGCCAGCGCAGACGTCTATGGCCGCAAAATCACGGCGAAAGAAATTGTGCTGGGAAACAAGATTGCCGTTCCCGCATCGGGAAGGCACCTGGTTCAAGTCTTGCAGAAGAACGCGCCGCACAATGAGTCAGAAAAGGCTTCGAACCAATAGTCCAAAGCGTCCCCGCGCTTGTTCCCGGACATGAAGGTGGGGTTAGACCTCAAGCGTATCTCGACGAGGTCTACCCCACCGACATCTCCAGGGACATCCACCAAGCTTGTTAAGAAATGTTCTGAAGTTGGCTGAGTGGCCCCATATTCTCTTTACTAAGAGAAAGGTCATGAGGCTTTCGGTCATTTTCCGCGTCACAATCCCTGATTTCCATCATGGGTACGAATCAACCTTCGACCATTCTTCTTCCTAACCCGGAAGAGCCAATACGCGCGGAACTATTCGGCTTGGAACGGCTCGAGCAGCATGCCGAGAGCCTTGCGGCAGCACAGGCCATCACGAACGAACCGAGCCGAGGCCGTCCGCTCATCCCGCGAGTCATAGACAACGGCCGCGTTTTGTTGGATACCTACCGCTCCATCGCCCGGGAGATTCATAAGGAGCAGGCGATCACCCCTGCGGCCGAGTGGTTGGTGGATAACTTCCATATTGTCGATGAGCAACTCCGCGAGATCCGGGACGATTTGCCGCGAGGCTTCTACCACAAGCTACCCAAGCTTGCCTCGGGTCACTTGCAAGGTTATCCACGCGTGTTCGGGGTAGCGTGGGCATTCGTGGCGCATACGGATAGTCTATTCGACCCGCAAGCGCTGCGCCGCTTCGTAGCGGCCTATCAGCGGGTGCAGCCGCTTACAATTGGTGAACTCTGGGCTGTGGCCATCACGCTGCGTGTGGTGCTGGTGGAAAATCTGCGGAGGATAGCGGAGCGGATTGTTCGCAGCAGGGCGGCCCGCACCGAAGCCGACACGTTGGCCGATAGTTTGCTCGGTCCGGGAGGCCAATCCGCAATCGTTCCGGCCCTTCAACGGCTTGAGAAAGCCCCTTTGGAGACTGCCTTTGCCGTACAGCTCGTCCAACGCTTGCGGGATCTGGACCCAAAGGTTGGTCCCGTTCTGCTTTGGCTCGATCGGCGCCTGGCCATTGCAGAAACGAGCGCCGATGAGATTGTGCGCGCCGAACACCAGCAACAAGGGGCCATGAGCGTGTCCGTTCGCAACATCATTACCAGCATGCGTTTGGTTTCCGCATTTGACTGGCAGGAATTTTTTGAGAGCGTCAGTCATGTGGACGAAATTCTCCGCAACGACACGCACTTTGCGGACATGGATTTTTCCACACGAGATGACTACCGCCATGCCATCGAAGATCTAGCGCGTGGCTCGAGGTACTCGGAAATCGAAGTTGCAAGACGTGTCGTGCGGCGTATCCAGCAGGAGGTTTCCGATCCGAGAGAAGGTCTGCGAGATCCCGATAGGCTTTGCGCGGAGCGTCAAACAGAGCCTGGCTATCATCTCATCTCGCGAGGACGCCCGGCTTTTGAGCGCGAGCTCGGTTTTCACGTCTCCTGGAAACGTCGGCTGCTCCGCTTATATATGCGAACCGCGGTACCGGGCTATCTGGCGACAATTGCCGTTGTGACGGCAATGATCCTGACGCTTCCGCTGTTGCGTGTCCGCGACGCGGGTATTACCACGGGAGGCCTCTTGCTCCTTGGTTTGCTCGCCGCAGTACCAGCCTCGGACCTGGCGATCGCCCTGATCAACCGCGCGGTCATGGGTCTGCTCGGGCCGCGAAGACTGCCGCGCATGGAGTTGCGCCAAGGCATCCCGGAAGACCTGCGAACCATGGTCGTCATGCCCACGCTGCTTACGACCCCGCAGGAAGTTGCGGAGCATGTCGAGCGGCTGGAGGTTCACTATCTGGCCAATCCGGAGGGAGACCTGCGTTTCGCGTTGCTCTCGGATTGGTTGGACGCGCCGTGCGAAATCATGCCAGGCGACGACGACTTGCTCGCCGTTACTATTGATGGCGTGGCTCGGCTGAATAAACAATATGGTCCGGCTCCCGGCGGCGGCGAACGCTTTTTTCTCTTCCATCGCAAGCGTGTATGGAACGAGTGCGACGGCAAATGGATGGGCTGGGAGCGCAAACGAGGAAAGCTGCATGAACTGAACCAGCTCTTGCGCGGTTCGACGAGCACCACATTTGTGACTCTCGGCGGGTGCTCCCCGACAGACCTTGCGGGTGTTCGGTACGTGATTACACTCGATGCAGACACACGCCTGCCGCGGGGTGTTGCCGCTCGTTTGGTCGGTACCATGGCCCATCCTCTTAATCGGCCAAGGTTCAGCGCTCGCGAGGGACGCGTCGTGGAGGGCTACGCGATCGTGCAACCGCGCATTACTCCTTCGCTGCCTATTGACCATCTGAGTTCGCTCTCCCAAAGAGTTTTTTCTGGCCCGGGCGGCATCGATCCATATTCTTCGGCCGTTTCGGATGTTTACCAGGACTTATTCCAAGAAGGTTCCTACACCGGCAAAGGTATTTACGACATTGATGCATTTGAGGCGGCGCTAGCGGGCAAGGCGCCGGCGAATGCTCTCTTGAGCCATGACCTATTTGAAGGCATTTTCGCGCGGGTCGCCCTGGCCACAGACATCGAACTATTTGAAGAATTTCCTTCGCATTACGAGGCTGTTGCAGCGCGCCAACATCGTTGGGCCCGTGGGGACTGGCAACTGTTGCCCTGGCTTTTCGGATGCGGCCATCCAGAACAGGGAACTCGGAATTCTGCTCGAATTCCAATAATCGGCCGCTGGAAGATTCTCGACAACTTGCGTCGCACCCTATCTGCACCTGCCGCTTTTCTTACGTTACTGGTGGGGTGGCTTCTGCCACCCGCCTCTCCCTGGCTGTGGACGCGATTCATTCTCGGTACCATTGCGATTCCTGCCTTACTGCCTTTCTTCATTGGACTCAGTCCGCGTCGGCAAGGCATCTCCCTGCGAAGCCATTTTCGCGGCGTGCTCAACGATCTAGCACTCGGCTTCTCCCAGATCGGATTGACGCTTGCGTTTTTGGCATACCAGACGTGGCTGATGGCTGACGCGATTCTGCGCACGCTCGGCCGCCTGTTTATTACTCACGGGAATTTGCTTGAATGGGTAACGTCAGCACAGACCAAGTTTTCGGCGAAATCCAAGCTAACCAGGATCTATGGGCGCATGGCCGGTGGGGTTGTCTTGGTCGTTGTGTCGATTTCGGCGATGGTCTTTGGACGCCATCAGGCTTGGGCAGCTGCGGCTCCATTCCTGGTTCTCTGGGCCGCGGCTCCTGGCATCGCGCTCTGGATTAGCCGTCTGCCGAAGTTTCCCGGGGCAAGCCCATTGTCCTTGGCAGACGCACAAGCCCTGCGCTTGATTTCCCGCCGGACTTGGCGCTTCTTCGAGGTATTCGTTTCACAGGGGGACCATGCGCTCCCTCCCGACAATTTTCAGGAAGCGCCCAAACAGGTCATCGCTCACCGAACATCGCCGACGAATATCGGACTCTATCTTCTCTCCACGGTTTGCGCACGGGACTTCGGATGGCTAGGCACACTGGAAACCGTCGAGCGCCTGGAAGCCACGCTGGCGACCTTAAGTCAGATGGAATTGTTCCGTGGGCATTTCTACAACTGGTACGACACATGTGATCTTCACCCGCTCGAGCCCAGGTACGTTTCCTTCGTAGACAGTGGGAATCTCGCCGGGCATTTGCTGGCTCTCGGCAACAGTTGCCGGGAGTTGCAGGAGAGCTCATGCGTCGGCCCGCACCTTCTTGCCGGATTGCAAGATACGGGCCGTCTGCTGTGCGAGGCGCTTGGCAAGACCTCCGACCCGCAGCGCACACAAATCGTCACGCGGAAGCAGCTCAGTAACGCCGTCGACGCGATGATGGCCTCCCTTGATTCATTGCCTGTCAATTCCGTGGATTGTGCGATTCGTTTCACAGAGTGGAAGGCTCACGCCCAGACCGTGGCTGACATCGTTCAAGCGTTGGAGCAAGAGCGTGGAGACGATCGGGAATCTGAATTGCGCACCTGGGCCGAGGGGTTCAGAGACTGCGTCGAAAGCCACGCCCGTGATGTGGAGATCCTGATTCCCTGGGTGCGTTTGGACCCGAGAGACATGCTGGGACTCACCAATGATCTTCGAGACCAGGCGCCCGAGTGGATAGTAATCGAACAGTCTCTGCGTCTCATCCCCAATCTGGCGGATGCGCCTGACAGGTTCGACAAGATTCTTTACGAGCTTTCCGATTTGCGAGCTCGCCTACTGCAAAGTCTCCCAGCAGAACGGGACGCAATCACACGAATCGACGCGTTGACCGAAGCGTTGAGGCGTTCGGCTGCCGAGGCCGCCGCACTGATTCGCCGGCTTTCAATCATCGCTCAGACGGCGGATCGGATGGTCCAGGCGATGGAGTTCGGATTCCTGTTTGACGATACACGCAAGCTCTTCTCGATCGGTTATCGCGTAGCGGACGGAAGCCTGGACCCGAACTGCTACGACTTACTTGCCTCGGAAGCGCGCCTGGCAAGTTTTGTTGCCATAGCCAAAGGCGAAGCTCCACCGTCGCATTGGTTTCACCTCGGTCGAGCGCTCACACCCGTGGATCGCGGGTCCGCACTGATTTCCTGGTCCGGTTCGATGTTCGAGTATCTGATGCCCGCGCTTGTGATGCGTTCCCCGGAAGGAAGCCTGCTGAGCCAGACGTACGAATTGATTGTGCGGCGTCAAATTGAATATGGCGAGGAGCGAGGGATACCCTGGGGAGTTTCGGAGTCGGCATACAATGCGCGCGACCTCAATCTCAACTATCAATACTCCAGCTTTGGCGTACCGGGATTAGGACTCAAGCGAGGTCTCAGCGAGGATGTTGTCATTGCACCCTACGCCACCGCACTCGCGGCCATGATCGATCCCACCTCTGCGTTGCAAAACTTTCGCCGGCTTGAAGAAGCAGGCGGAAACGGCGCATACGGATTTTACGAAGCGCTCGACTATACAAGCACACGCCTGCCCGAAGGTGAAACGGTGGCTGTTGTGCGTACCTTCTTGGCCCATCATCAAGGAATGTCGCTAGTTGCCATATCTAACTTGTTGACTGATGGCGCGATGCGCAGCCGTTTTCATTCTGAGCCCATGGTGCAGGCCACCGAACTGCTTTTACAGGAGCGCACCCCGCGCGACGTGCTCGTTGCACGCCCTCGCGCGGAAGAAGTCTCAGCCACAGCTCAAGTTCGTGAACTGACCCCGCCGTCCATTCGGAGGTTTACCACACCGCATAGCTCCATCCCGCGAACGCATCTACTTTCCAATGGGAGATACGCGGTGATGCTGACCACGGCTGGCTCGGGTTACAGCCGCTGGCGCGATATTGCCGTCACGAGATGGCGCGAGGATGCCACACTGGATTGCTGGGGCGGCTACATCTTTCTACGCGATGCACAGACAGGCGAATTCTGGTCTGCTGGCTATCAGCCGAGCGGCGTTGAACCCGATGCTTATGAGGTTTCGTTCCATGAAGACCGTGCCGAATTTGTCAGACGCGACGGCTCCCTGACCACGACGCTTGACGTCGTCGTATCACCCGAGGACGACGCGGAAGTTCGGCGGGTTTCCATCACGAACCTAGGTACGCAAACGCGCGAAATCCAGGTTACTTCCTACGCCGAGCTTTGCCTGGTTTCACAGGCCTCCGATGTGGCCCATCCGGCGTTCTCTAACTTATTCGTTCAGACAGATTTTGTACCTAGTGTCGGGGCGCTGATTGCGACGCGCCGCAGACAATCCGCTGTTTGGGCCGCACACGTGGTCGCGGTGGAGGGCGAAACCATCGGTGACTTGCAATTCGAGACGGACCGCTCGCGGTTTATCGGGCGCGGGCATACTCTGCGCAACGCCGTATCAATCATTGATGGACGACCACTTTCCAATACGGTCGGCTCCGTACTCGACCCGGTAATCAGCCTGAGGCGTACGGTCCGCATTCCACCTGGGAGCACTGCACGCGTTGTTTTTGCCACCATCGTCGCCCAGACCCGCGAGCAGGTTATAGAACTCGCGGATAAATATCGGGGACCAACAACCGTTGACCGCACGCTCGCATTGGCTTGGACACAAGCGCAGGTACAACTTCATCACATGGGTATTGACCTCAACGAGGCCCACCTATTCCAAAGACTCGCAAACTCCGTGCTTTACTCTGACGCTTCCTCGCGGCCATCTTCCGACGTGATCAGCCGCAACACACTGGAGCGTTCCGCGCTTTGGGCCCACGCAATCTCCGGCGATTTGCCCATCGTTTTAGTGCGTATCGATGAAGCCGAGGATGTCGAAATTGTCCGCCAATTGCTGCGTGCCCATGAATACTGGCGGATGAAGCAATTATCCGCCGACGTGGTCATCATTAACGAACGGCCCCCCTCGTATGCCCAGGAGTTGCAACTCTCTCTGGACGGACTTGTGCGCGGCAGTCGATTGCGTCTCTCTCCGGACACGAGCGACGTGCGCGGTAGCATCTTCCTCTTACGTGCGGACCTCATCTCTCCGCAGGAGCGGGCGTTGCTTCAGACAGTCGCGCGAACTGTCTTGCTCAGCCGGCGGGGCACGTTGTCTGAGCAGATTACTCGATCTCAGCGGGCAGAAACTGGGGCAGCTCCGCCCATCCCGCGGCCGCGGCGCACAGCCAAACGTCAGGACGTTCCGCTTTCCCACCCGTCCCTCGATTGTTTCAACGGTCTAGGTGGATTTGCTGATGCGGGCCGCGAATATGTGACCGTCCTGGGAGAAGGATTGCGGACTCCGGCGCCTTGGATCAACGTGATTGCAAATCCTTCTTTTGGTTTCCTGGTCTCGGAATCCGGCTCGGGTCATACCTGGTCGCTTAACAGTCATGAAAATCAGCTCACACCGTGGTCCAATGATCCCGTCACGGATCCTCCCGGCGAAGCCTTGTATATCCGTGACGAAAATACAGGCGAGGTATGGAGCCCCACCGCGCTACCGATTCGCGATGAAGGCGCTACCTACATTGCCTGCCACGGCCAGGGCTATAGTCGATTCCACCATGGGTCTCATGGAATCCTAATTCAGTTGCTGCAGTTCGTGCCGCCCAACGACCCCATCAAGATTTCCAGGATTACACTGAGGAATGATTCTGGCCGCACGCGGGCTCTCTCTGTGACTGCCTATGTCGAATGGGTATTAGGCAGCTCACGCAGTGCTACTGCGCCATATCTTGTTACGGAGATCGATTCGAAGACGGGGGCGGTGTTCGTGAGCAGCGTGTGGGGCGGAGAATTCGGCGGGCGCATCGGCTTTGCCGATCTTGGAGGCAGGCAGGCTTCGCTCACGGGCGACCGAACAGAATTTCTGGGTCGCAATGGGACACTCGAGCGCCCGGCTGCGCTGGAAAACGGTGGCCTGCTTACCGGGAAGGTAGGAGCAGGCCTCGATCCGTGCGCGGCGTTGCAAACCCTAGTTGAATTGCGCCCTGGCGAGAGTACGGAAATTGTATTTTTCCTTGGCCAGGCGGAAAACAAAGACCAGGTGCGCGAACTGCTGGTTCGTTATCGCACCGCTAACCTGGATGATGTCCTCTCCGAGGTGACGGGGCAGTGGGACGATTTGTTGAACACCGTCCAGATCACCACACCCGAGCCGGCCATGGACATTCTTATGAATCGCTGGCTTCTCTATCAGACGCTGGCGTCTCGTGTCTGGGCGCGTGCTGCCTTCTATCAATTAAGCGGTGCTTACGGTTTCCGCGACCAGCTACAGGATGGAATGGCACTGTGTGTGACAAAACCCGAGCTCACACGCGAGCATCTACTGCGCGCTGCCTCTCGCCAATTTATAGAAGGCGACGTTCAACACTGGTGGCATCCGCCCTCTGGCCGGGGTGTTCGAACGCGCATTTCCGACGACCTCCTCTGGCTGCCTTACTGTGTTATCCACTTCATTGAAGCGACTGGCGAGATGGCCGTTTTGGACGAGGTTGTGCCCTTCTTAAAGGCGGAAGTGTTGGCCGAGGGCCAGAGTGAATCCTATTTCCAACCGCTGGAGTCGGAATCTCGTGCGACGCTGTTTGAGCACTGCGCGCGCGCACTGGACCGAAGTCTCGCGGTTGGGAGCCACGGCCTGCCCTTGATGGGAACGGGCGACTGGAATGATGGTATGAATCTGGTCGGCGAGCATGGCAAGGGTGAAAGTGTCTGGCTCGGCTTGTTCCTGCATACGATTCTTTGGGAGTTTGCTAAAGTTGCGGATTCGCGCGGTGAACACCAGCGCGCGGAAACTTGGCGGGTCCACGTCAGTGGGCTCAAAGCGGCGCTCGAACGTGATGGCTGGGATGGCGAATGGTATCGCCGCGCTTACTTTGATGATGGGACGCCATTGGGCTCAAAGTTAAACGATGAGTGCCGCATTGACTCCATCGCTCAGTCCTGGGGTGTGATGAGCGGCGCTGCCGAACCCAGCCGCGTTTCTCGCGCCATGGCTGCTTTGGATCAGCAATTGGTGCGACGGCCGGAGGGGCTGATCCTCCTCTTGACCCCGCCTTTCGACCACACGCCACATGATCCAGGCTACATTAAGGATTACGTCCCAGGCATCCGTGAAAATGGCGGTCAATACGCCCATGCCGCCGCATGGGCGGTCATCGCCTTTGCGGCGCTCGGCGACGGCGACAAGGCCGGAGAACTATTCCGGATGCTAAATCCGATCGCCCATAGCTCTTCTCGCGCGAGCGTGCAACGCTACAAAGTTGAGCCTTACGTTGTCGCTGGCGATGTGTACGCTGAACCCCCGCATGTAGGGAGAGGGGGATGGACTTGGTACACGGGTTCAGCAGGCTGGCTTTATCGCGCGGGCATGGAATGGATTCTCGGTTTCCGTGTCCGTGGCACGATGCTTTCCATCGATCCATGCATCCCCCAAAACTGGCCCAGTTATTCCATGACTTTCCGGTATCATTCCGCCGGTTATCAGATTCGAGTAAACAATCCGTCGGGTGTTTCTCGCGGCGTTGCATCAATCACCCTGGATGGCAAGGGCCTCGCCGGTCGCGCAGCCATTCCACTGGTGGACGATGGCGCCGCGCATCAGGTTCAAATAGTGCTTGGCTAGCTGATATGCCGGCTGGATTGCACCGTTAATGGTGACGGGAGAATTCGGTTTGCCCGATGCCACCTTTCGGAATAATTGGCTAAGCGAACTAACCCGGAATTCTCACCAAGTATCCCCATTCGTTCAACCAAACCCGTTCAATCCTGGCGAGAAATCCGGGCGAGGGGAAGAAATGTGCATCGGCGCTGGCGCGCATACGCACTACTGGGACCAGTCTGCTCCCGATATTGCCGAAAAACTCGACGACTTAATCAAGCCGTGAGTCGCCCGCTGCTGGTAATCTCCTAGCCTAACCAACCATTACCCAACGCACTGAATCCAGTTGCCAATGCAAGTGATGGTGGTATTGTAGAGATTAGTTCCGGGCATTGAAACGACGGCGGGGTCAAGGCCGTCTATTTAGGAGCTACCCTATGAGGCTCCTCGCACGCATTTCGATCGTCCTTCTGCTGATGGGCGCAGGCACGGGCCTGCTAGCCCTGCAACGCGGCGGGTATCAATCCGATGATGAGTTCGGTTCCGCGCGGCAACGTGCGGAGCAGGACTTAAACGGCGAAGCCAGGAGCGAATACTCCTGGTCGCGGCTTCGCTACACCGCCGCCAGCAGCTACGGAGGTTACGGCGGGTACGGCCGTTGGTCGAGTTGGTCCAGGGACTATCCGAAGGCGGACCGTCAATTCCTGATTGCTTTGCGGCGCCTCACGCGAATTCAGGCCCGGCCGACCGAACAGGTTGTGGACCTGGACAGCGACGAAATCTTCAACTATCCCTGGGTTTACGCCGTCCAAGTGCAGACCTGGACGTTCACCGAGCCCGAGGCCAAGCGCCTGCGCGAATACCTGCTCAAGGGCGGCTTCATCATGGTCGACGATTTCCATGGCGCATCCGACTGGGAACGCTTCATGAGCGGCATGCTCATGGTTTTTCCGGACCGCCCCATCGAAGACCTGACGGACAAAGATGAAATTTTCCACGTGCTCTATGACTTGAGCGAACGTTTCCAGGTGCCCGGCGAACAGTACGTTTCCACGGGCAGAACCTACGAAAAGGATGGCTACATCCCGGAATGGCGCGGGATCCGCGACGACAGGGGCCGCGTCATGGTAGCCATCTGCCACAACATGCACCTCGGCGACGCCTGGGAATGGGCCGATGATCCCCGATATCCGGAGAAATTTGCCTCGCTGGCTTTCCGGCTGGGGATCAATTACGTCATGTACGGGATGACGCACTAACGGCGAACCGAGGGCGGCCATCCTAGCATCATACTGATCCTGAATCGGGCTTTACATGAAGCCCGCCAGAGTGACGGGTGCGGGCTCTTGTTTTACACTGAACGCCTTGGCTGGGCCGGGGCGTGGAGCCCGGCAGAAAAATGTTTGAGTTCCTTTTCAAGTATCCGCGCGCAGTTTTCTCGAAGGGCGACTTTGTCCTGCTCGGCGGCTGGCCGAAGTGGGTGCTCGCCATTTTTCTCCTTGGAGCTGCCGCTGGTCTGGCGTGGCTGATTCGTTCGCGGCTGCCCCAAGCCTCTCCCCACATCCGAAATTGGAAGGCCGGCGCCATCTGGCTGCTGCAATTCGCGATGGCGGCTCTAGTGCTGATACTGCTGTGGCAGCCTGCGATCCTGGTGGCCGAGCTCAGACCGCAGCAGAACATCATCGCAGTGCTGGTGGACGACTCGCGCAGCATGACGATCTCGGATAATGGAGCTACGCGGGAGTCGCAAGCCGTTAAAGCGCTCGATAGCGGCGTGCTCGACGAACTGCAGAAGAAATTCCAGGTCCGCCTGTACCGCGTTGATGGCCGTCTGGCGCGCATCGCAAAGCTGGACGAATTGAAAACGGCGGCTCCGGCCCCCGCCACGCGCATTGGCGAAGGCCTGAAACAATTAGCCGGTGAAGCTGCCGACCTGCCCATCGGCGCGGTGGTACTACTCAGCGACGGAGCAGACAATTCCGGCGGGATGGATCTGGATACGATCTCCACATTTCGCAGCCGGCGAATCCCGGTCCACACCGTCGGGTTTGGCCTCGAACAGGCGCCGCGCGACATCGAGATCAACGACGCCGTCGTCCCGCCGCGGGCATTGGCGGATTCCCGCCTGGCCGCCAAGGTCAGTTTTCACCAGCGCGGCTACGCGGGGCAAAAAGTCATGCTGACGGTTCGCGACGGCAATAAAGCGCTGGCTGCTCGCGAGGTCACTTTGGCATCCGACGGCCAAATCCAGAACGAGACGCTGCTTTTTGATGCCGGGCCCGCCGGATCGAAATCTCTTCAATTCACGATCCTTCCGCTTCCGGGAGAGGAAAACCGCGCCAATAATAGCGTCACCCGCCTGGTGAACGTCGAGTCGAGCAAGCGCCGCATTTTGTATGTCGAGGGCGAGCCTCGCTGGGAATACAAATTCATTCGCCGCGCGGAACAAGACGATCGCATCGTCAGTGTCGTCTCGATGCTGCGCACGAGCGAAAACAAAATCTATCGCCAGGGGATCAGTGATCCGAAGGAACTTGCTGACGGCTTCCCTTCACGCGTCGAGGACCTTTTCGATTACCAGGCGCTCATCGTCGGGTCCGTCGAAGCAAGTTATTTCACGGCTGCGCAGCAAGAACTGATCCAGCAGTTTGTCGATCGCCGCGGCGGAGGCCTGCTCCTGCTAGGCGGCCGGGCCTCACTGGGTGATGGAGGTTGGGGCGTCTCAAGCCTTGCGGATATTCTCCCGGTCGTCCTTCCGAACAAGAAAGGAACATTCCACCGCGATCCGGCCACTGTGGAACTTACCCCTGTTGGCGCCGACAATATCATCACGCGGCTCGTGGAAGATCCGGCGCGGAACGTGGAGCGCTGGAAAAAACTGCCGTACTTGATGGACTATCAGGAAGTGGGCACACCGAAACCGGGCGCGGTTGTCCTGGCCGAAATGAATGCCGGCAGCCGGAAGTTGCCGCTTCTCATCACGCAGAATTACGGCCGTGGACGGACGGCCGTGCTGGCCACCGGCGGCACTTGGCGCTGGCAAATGAGCCAGCCGCTCGAGGATCAGACTCACGAGCAATTCTGGCAGCAACTTCTTCGCTGGCTGGTCACGGATACGCCGGGGCGCGTTGTTGCGTCGGTTCCGAGCCAGATGCTGTTTGACGATGGCCGCGTCCGTTTTTCAGCCGAGGTGCGTGACAAAAATTATCTGCCGGCGGCCGACGCGCACGTCGAGGCACACATCCTTGGGCCGGGAGGCGCCGCGGTTCAGATCGAATTGGCGCCCGATCCGAACGCGCCTGGAACATTTCATGCCGAATGGAACGCCGATCAACCGGGATCGTATCTCACCGAGGTGACCGCCGCGCGCGCTAATGAGGAATTGGGACGCGACGTTCTGACTTTTGCGCGCATGGACGGCGTCGCCGAAAATTTCCACACCGAGCAGAATCGCGAGCTGCTCGAAAAACTTTCTTCGCAAACCGGCGGCCGTTACTGGAAGCCTCAGGAGCTGTCGAAGCTGCCGAGTGAGATTTCCTATTCCGAAGCGGGGATCACCGTGCGCGACAGGAAGGACCTGTGGAACATGCCGGTGATCTTCCTTCTGATTCTGGTCTTGCGCTCCTCCGAGTGGCTCTTGCGCCGGAAGTGGGGCGTCGTATGAAAGTTTGCGGGAAGGCCGCACTGTGGATTGGTCTTTGCCTCGGCTATGTGGGTTTGTGCGCGCTGCCCGCGCAGGCCACTTCCTATTACGTCACGGTTGCGGGCCTGGGCGGCGAACCCGATTACGAGCAGCGCTTCACTTCCCTGGCGAAAGATCTCGACAAGCTGCTCAAAGCTTCGGGCAGCGACGTGCATGTCTATACTTTGACTGGCAGCGACGCCACCAAGGCGCATCTAACCGATACGATGAATCAGATCGCGCGTGAGGCCAAGGCCGACGACACGTTCACTCTGACCCTCATCGGCCATGGTTCCTACGACAGCGTCGAATATAAGTTCAATCTCCCCGGTCCGGACATCTCCGGCGAAGACCTGGCTGCGCTGTGTGACCACGTGGCCGCCAAACGCCAATTGGTCGTCAATACAACGAGCGCCAGCGGCGGCTCGATTGGCGCGCTGCAGAAGCCCGGACGGATCGTCATCGCCGCAACAAAGACCGGTACGGAGAAAAACGCCACGGTATTTGCTCGTTACTGGGTGGAGGCGTTGCGCGACGCCTCCGCGGACGTGGACAAGAACGAAGTCATCAGCGCTTTGGAAGCGTTCCAGTACGCGGACCGCAAGACGGCATCTTTCTACGAATCGCAGAAGCGATTGGCAACTGAGCATGCCATCATCGAAGACACCGGCAAGAAAGAAGGGGTGCGGGCTCCCTCGACGGAGAATGGAGAAGGGCTGCTGGCGACCAACTTCGTTCTTTTGCGTCTCGGCGCCGCGCAAAAGGCCGCCAACGATCCGGCCAAGCGCGCTCTGCTCGAAAAGAAAGAAGAGTTGGAACGCAAGATTGATACGCTCAAGTATCAGAAAGCCGCGATGTCGGCGGAAGATTACAAGGCGCAGCTCTCCAGCGCGCTGCTAGAACTGGCTAGGGTCCAGGAGGAACTGGATAAGTGACGCGGATGGTTCGTAGTTGCGCGATTTGTTTGTTCGGCCTGCTAGGGGCAGGCCTGTCGTTGGCTGCCACGCCCGACGACTGTCACGCTCTGCGCAAGCACGGGCATCGCGCCGAAGCGCAGAAATGCTACGAGTCGCTTACCGCCGCGCGCGATCCCTATCTGCGTGCGGAAGGATACTGGGGGACGGAAAAGTATCAGGAGGCCAACAACCAGTTCCGAACCGCGCTTGCCCAATCGCCAGCGAGCGTGAATATCCGCATCCGTTGGGGCCGCCTGATGCACGAACGCTTCAATAACACCGACGCCGCGAACCTCTTCAAGGAAGCTCTGGAAAAAGATCCCAAGAACGCGCAGGCCTATTATGGTCTCGCACTGGTCAGCGCCGATGGTTTCGACAGCAAAGCCCTCGAATACGCCGGCAAGGCGCTGGAACTCGATCCGAAACTCGTGGAAGCGCACGAATTGCGGGCCAATCTATTGCTGGAAGATTCCGACGAGGGGAAGGCTTTCGCGGAAGCCGACGAGGCCTTGAAGATTTCTCCTGAGGCGCTCGACGCGATGGCCATTCATGCGGCCATCGAAGTATTGGCCGACCGCTCGCCCGATGCGTGGTTTGAAAAAATTCGCCAGGTCAATCCCAGCTCCGGCGAAGGTTACGCTCTGGTGGCGCATCACCTCGTGATCAACCGCCGCTACGAGGATGGCATCGCATTCTATCGTAAAGCGATAGAAACAGACCCGCGATTGTGGCCGGCTCATTCGCAACTGGGCATCAACTTGATGCGCATGGGCCAGGAGGACGAACCGCGCAAGCAGCTCGAAATGTCCTACGACAACGGCTACCGGAATGAGGAGACCGTCAACAGTCTGCGCCTGCTCGATAGCTACAAAAACTTTGTCACTTTCCGGGACGACACCACAATCCTCAAGTTGCAGAAGAAGGAAGCGGAGCTGCTGCGGCCCTACTTCGACGCCGAACTCAAACGTATCATGGTGACGTACGACCAGAAATACAAGATGAAGCTGCCCGCTCCCGTGCAGGTGGAAGTTTACCCGGACCATGAAGACTTCGCCGTGCGTACGATGGGCATGCCCGGCCTGGGCGCTTTGGGCGTTACGTTTGGCGAGGTCATCGCGATGGACAGCCCGTCGGGCCGCCCTCCCGGTGAATTTCATTGGGCAAGCACTTTGTGGCATGAGATGAGCCACGTTTATATTCTCACCGCCACCAATCATCGCGTTCCGCGCTGGTTCACGGAAGGTTTGGCGGTCCACGAGGAAACGGAAGCCTCCCCTGAGTGGGGCGACCCCATGCCGCCTCATGTTGTTGCCGCGATCCGCGACAAGAAGCTGCTTCCCGTTGCTGAGCTCGATCGTGGCTTCATCCGCCCCGAGTATCCGATGCAGGTGATGGTTTCCTACTATCAGGCAGGGCGCATTTGCGATTACATCAAGAGCCGCTGGGGCGCCGACAAATTGTTGGACATGGTGCACTCCTTCGCGCAGCTCAAGCCCACGCCGGAAGTGATTCGGCAGGATCTCGGTATGGAGCCGGAGGAATTCGACAAGCAATTTCTTGAGTGGCTGGACAAAGACGTCGGCACAACGGTCGCAAATTTTGACAAGTGGCGCGCAAGCGTGAAGGATCTCGCGCAGCAGGCCAAGAACAAAAATTACGAGGAAGTCTTGAAGGAAGGCGAGGAGGTGCGACGCCTGTATCCGGAGTACGTTTATCCCGCGAACCCTTACGAATTCATGGCGGAAGCCGATCTGGCAAAGGGAAATAAGCAGGCCGCGGTTGCTATCCTTACAGATTACGAAAAAATGGGCGGGCGCAATCCGCAGGCGCTGAAGGAACTGGCTTCACTCGAAGAGGACCTCGGCAAACCCGCCGACGCGGCGGCCACGCTCGACCGCCTCAATTACATTTACCCGGTTGACGAAGAGCTTCACCGGCATCTCGGCGATTTGTGGTTCGCGCAGAATAACTATAAAGGCGCGATCCGCGAATACAGCGCCGTGATTGCCCTGCAACCCCTCGACAAGGCTACCGCGCAATTCAACGTAGCTCGCGCGTACTTGGCGGCGGGCCAAAAGGATATGGCTGAGGAGCACCTCCTTGCGTCTCTGGAGGCCGCACCCAGCTTTCGGCCCGCTCAAAAAATGCTGCTGCAACTGAAGGATTCCAACGAAGGGAAATGAACAAATGGCCTCCATCGTACAGCTCGATCCCGATTCCGCGGAACTGAAGAAGCGCATTGAACGCTTTCAGTTGGTGCGGGACAACATCCTCGCCCAGGTCCGCAAGGTCATCGTGGGACAAGAGGAAGTGCTCGACCAGGTTCTCATCTCGCTGTTCGTCGGCGGCCATTGCCTGATTACCGGCTTGCCCGGCACGGCGAAGACTCTTATGGTCCGCACGATTGCCCAGACGCTGGGCCTGCTGTTCAAGCGCATCCAATTCACGCCGGACCTCATGCCCTCGGATATCACCGGAACGGACATCATCGAGGAGGATCCCACCACGGGCCACCGGCGCTGGACCTTCGTTCCGGGGCCGATCTTCGGCAATATCGTGCTGGCCGACGAAATCAACCGCACGCCGCCGAAGACGCAGTCGGCTCTACTCGAGGCCATGCAGGAGCTTTCCTGCACCGTGCGCGGGAACCACTACAAACTGCCCATACCCTTCTTCGTGCTGGCCACGCAGAACCCCATCGAACTTGAAGGCACGTATGCGCTGCCCGAGGCGCAACTCGACCGCTTCCTGTTCAATACCGTCCTCGATTATTTGAGCGCCGACGACGAAGTGAAGGTGGTCGATTTGACAACTACCACGCACACCGCGCAGGTCGATACGGTCACATCGGCGGAAGAGATTCTCGATTTCCAAAAGCTGGTCCGCATGGTGCCGATTGGAGAATCCCTGGCTCGTTACGTGGTTGAACTCGTTCGCGCCACGCGGCACAACAGCGGTTCGGCGCCCGACTTTATCAAGAAATACGTAAATTACGGGGGCAGCGTGCGCGCCGCTCAGTTCATCGTCTTGTCGGCGAAAGCGCGCGCGCTTGCCCATCACCGCTATCACGTTGCCTATGAGGACATCACGGCGCTGGCGATTCCCGTGCTTCGCCACCGCATTCTGCTGAATTTCCATGCGGAATCGGATCGCATCGATTCCGACGAAATTTTGCGCCGGCTTCTTGCACACATGCCGCCGCCCGCAAAGGCTTGAGAAAACTGGATGCTGCAACGCTTCTTAGACCCGTCCGTGCTCGCCGGGATCTCCGGTCTGGACTTGGTGGCGAAGACTGTCGTCGATGGGTTCGTCGCCGGCCTTCACCGTTCGCCGGATTTCGGTTTCAGCCAGGAGTTTGCGGAATACCGCGCTTACTCGCCTGGCGATGATTTGCGTCACGTGGATTGGAACGTATTCGCCCGCACGGAGCGCGCTTATTTGAAGCGCTATCGCGGCGAAACGAACAGCATGCTCACCGTGCTGCTTGACGCCAGCAACTCCATGAAGTTCTCGTCCCATTCCGTAAATAAAATGGATTACGCGCGCTTCACCGCCGCGTCGTTGTTCTATCTGGCGATCCAGAACCAGCGCGACGCGGCGGGCCTGATCGTCTTTGACGACGAAATTCGCGCCTACGTCCGGCCTTCCACGCGGCAGGGACAGCTTGTCCGCTTACTCAGTGGACTCGAGCAGGCGGAACCTCGCGCCCGAACCGATTTCGCCAAGCCGCTTCACCATTTCCAGCAATTTCTTCGGCGGCGCGGAATCGTGGTATTCATTTCCGACTTTTACGAATCTCCCGAGCATATCGTCCGGACGATCGAGCCTCTGCGCTTCCACGGAAATGAAGTGGTTCTGTTTCATATTCTCGATCCCAAGGAAATCCGGCCCGATTTCCGCGAGCCTGCCACGCTCGTCGATCTGGAGACGCAGGAGCGGGTCGAGATCACTCCTGAATATGTGCGCGACGACTACCGCCCAAAAATGGCCGCGCACATGGAATCGTTGCGTGACAAAGCGCGCGGCTCCGGCATGGATTATCACTTGCTCGTTACCGACAGGCCGCTCGACGACTCGCTCAGGGAATATCTCTCGATTCGCCAGGGGAGGGATTAAGTGGGCTTTTTCGCTCCCTGGTTCCTGGCGGGCATCGCGGCGGTGGCTCTGCCCTTCTATGTCCACTTGCTGCGGCGCCACACGACGATCCCGCATCCGTTCAGCTCGCTGATGTTTTTCGAGCGCCGCACGCAGAGTTCGATCAAGCATCGCCGCCTGCGTTATTTGCTCTTGCTTTCTCTCCGGACCCTGTTGTTTCTACTGCTCGCGCTGGCCTTTGCGAATCCATTCATCAATCGCACGGCCGCGAACATGAGCAGCGAAAAACTCCTGCTGTTGGTCATCGACAATTCCTTCAGCATGCGCGCAGGAACGCGACTGGCAGACGCTCGCCGCGAGGCGCTTTCGGTCCTATCTTCGAAGAGTCCCGCGGACCGCGCCCAGGTGATGGCGCTTGGCTCCCAGATTCAGGTGCTTACCCAGCCTTCGCAGGATGCGGGGGCGTTGCGCGCCGCTGTCGAAAGTCTCCAGCCGGGAGACTCTCACGGGAACTTTGGCGAACTCGCGCGATCACTCCGTTCGCTCGCGGAATCAATCCCCACGCCCATCGAGCTTCATTTATTCAGCGACATGCAAAAATCCGCGATGCCGGCGAGCTTCGCGGAATTGGCCTTGCCACCCAATATCTCTCTGGTCCTTCATCCGGTGGTTAAGAACCCAGTGCCGAATTGGACCGTGGAAAGCGTCAACGTGCCCGGCCAGGTGTGGGACCCGAAGAAAACGCGCGTGCAGGTCGTGGTCGCCGGATTTAACTCTCCCGCCGCAACACGCAGAGTCTCGCTCGTTGTGAACGGCAAGACGCTGGCCACCCAAAGTGTCGCCGTTCCCGCCAACGGGCGCGCCACCACGGAGTTTCAGTCGCTCGATGTGCAGTATGGATTCTCACGCTGCGAAGTGCGGGTCGATTCGGCGGACGAATTTCCGGCCGACGATGTGAGCCTGTTCGCTGTTGAGCGTACCGATCCCCGGCGCGCCCTGTTCGTTTATGAACCCGGAGACTCGCGGTCTCTGGTCTATTTCCGAGCGGCACTGGCCTCGGGCGCTGAAGCGGCGTTTACTGTCGATGCCGCCAGCGTCGCCCAGGCCGCTGGTCTCCCGCTCTCGAAGTATTCTTTCGTAGTACTTTCCGATTTGATTTCAGTGCCTGCCTCTTTCGAGAGCGAATTGCTGAAATTCGTTCAGACAGGCGGCAGCGTGTGGGTCGCCGTCGGCACGTCAGCTTCTCACAGCACTCGCATCCCTGTGTTTGGCGGGAACATTCTGGAGTCCCGCTACTACTCGCGCACCAGCGACCGTTTCCTTTCCGTGGGGGAAGCTGACCCATCGTATCCTTCCGTCGCGAAGGCCGACCGTTGGGCCGGCGTGAAATTTTATTTCGCGGCCCGCGTCGATCCCGCTGGTACCCGCGTCGCCGCCCGCTTGACGGATCAGACGCCATTGCTGCTGGAAAAGAAGATCGGAGAGGGCAATGTGCTGCTCTTCACTTCCGGTCTCGACAATCTCACCAACGATTTCCCGCTCCACCCGATCTTCGTGCCCTTCGTCGAGCAGACCGCCCGCTACCTTTCCGGCACCCAGAGCCGCAGCGGCGCCCGCATGGTCGATTCCTTTCTTGAACTGCGCAGTTCCAAAGAGCAATCCGTCAGCGTCGAGGTAATCGACCCGGATGGCCACCGGCCCCTCTCGTTGAAAGAGGCCTCCTCGGCGCAGACCTACCAACTGACTCGCGCGGGATTTTACGAACTCCAGCTCGCCAACGGGCGCCACGATGTGATTGGCGTCAATGCGGACCGCCGCGAGTCCAATCTTGACGTCATTCCGGACGATGCGTTGTCGCTCTGGCGCGGCAACCCAGGCGGGAATGCTTCACAGGCCGCCACAGGCCGGGTCCAGGAACAGACCAAACGCTACAGCATATGGTGGTATATTATGATTCTAGTATTAGCCGCAGCTTTGGCCGAATCCCTGCTCGCCAGTCGATATTTAGGGGTTCAACAGCAGGAGGACGCATGAGTATCCGGGATCAGCTCAACTCCTATATCAAGCAGTTGGAGAAGAGGTTGCGGATCGGCGCTTTGCTCCGCGGCGCGGCGATATTGACATCGGTTGCGCTCGTGGCCACTGTTCTCCTCGTCCTGATTACCAACGCGTTTGCATTCTCTGGCTGGAGCATCACTAGCGCGCGCGTCATTCTGCTGTTCGCCCTGGCCCTGGCTGTGAGTTTTGGCATCGCCATCCCACTGAAGGCACTTAGCCGGCGGCGGACCGCACGGCACGCCGAAACTATATTCCCCGAATTCCAGCAGCGCCTGGTGACCTTTGCCGAGCGCGACGCACAGGTTCGCGAACCGTTCATCGAGTTGTTGGCCGCTGACACCCTTAACGTCGCGCGCGCCGCGGAACCCTCGCGCCTGGTACCCGACCGCACGCTGGCAACTTTCCTCGGCGTTGGAGCCGCTTCGCTGTGTGTGCTGGTCTGGATGATCCTGGCCGGCCCGGGATATCTGGGCCATGGCGCTGCATTGTTGTGGGCCGCAACACCGCGCAGCGGGTCTGCGCCGTTTTACGACATCCAAGTGACTCCCGGAGATGTTTCGGTCCGCCGCAACGCGGATCAGATCGTCACCGCGCAAGTCATCGGCCTGCAAACCGAAGCCGTACGCCTCTACGCGCGCTATGAGAGCACTTCCAAGTGGGACCAGGTCACCATGCGCCCGCAAGCCGGAGCATCCGGTTTCCAATTCGTTTTCGCGGGCCTCCCTGAAAGCGTCGAATACTATGTCGAAGCCGGGCCGCTCCGTTCGCGCCACTTCAATATCCGCGTGCTGGATCTGCCGGGCGTGAAAAATGTCCGCGTGACGTACCGCTATCCCGAGTGGACTCGCATGCAGAAGGTTGTCGAAGAACGCGGCGGCGATCTTCGGGCCGTCGAGGGCACGGATGCCGATCTCGAAGTCGAAACCGACAGGCCGATGCGCGATGGCGTGTTGGTTTTGGACGACGAAAAGCAGATTCGCCTGTCAGGCGGCGAAGGCAACGTTTACAACGGCACGATTCGCATGGAAAAGGACGGCGTGTACCACGTCGCAGCCCTGGACCAGGGGCAACCCGTGCGCCTCTCAAACGATTTCTTCATCGAGGCGCGTAAGGCCGACCCCCCGAACGTAATCATCGCGCGTCCCGGACACGACTATCGCTCCAGCCCCATCGAAGAAGTTACGGTCGCCGTCAAGGCGGACGATGAATTCGGCATCGATGACATGACGCTTCACTATTCGGTTAACGGCGGCGCCGAGCAGACGGTCAACATGCTTCCTCAGAAAGGCATCAAGCAGGCCGATGGCTCGACCGTAATTTCCCTTGAGAATTTCAAGCTTGTGCCCGGCGACGTTGTGAGCCTCTATGCGACCGCCAAGGATGCGCGCTCCGAATCGCGCACCGATATTTCCTTCATTCAAGCCGATCCGTTCGAACGCGAGTTTTCCCAGTCCCAGGCCGGTGGCGGGGGAGGGGGAGGTGGCGGTGGGCAGATGGGCCAGACCGACATCTCCCAGCGCGAGAAGGAAATCATCGCCGAAACTTGGAAGCAGCGGGGCGACAAGAAGGCAACCAAACAGGAGTTTGCCGAGACCGCCAAATTCCTTTCCAACGTCCAGTCCAAACTGCGCGATCAGGCAAAATCGCTCGCCGGACGCATGCAGAGCCGCGAGTTGTCGCAGGAAAATGAGGAATTCAACGGTTTCGTGAAGGATATGAACGCGGCCGCCGACGCCATGGGTCCGGCCTCCGAAAAATTGCAACAGCAGAAATGGCAGGAGGCGCTTCCCGACGAACAGAAAGCCCTCCAGCACTTGCTGCGGGCAGAGGCCACGTTCCGGCAGATTCAAGTGGCGTTTGGTGGCAACGGCGGTGCCGGCGGGGGAGGCGGCGCGGGACGCGATCTCGCGAGCCTGTTCGATCTTGAGCTCGACACCGAAAAAAATCAGTACGAAACCGCGCAGACCGCCGGTTCCGCCAGCCAGCGCGAGAAGGACATCGACGAAGCGCTTCAGAAGCTCGATCAGTTGGCGCGCCGCCAGGAAGAACTCGCACAGCAGCAGCGCAACAACAGCGTTCAAAGCGCCGAGCAGCGCTGGCAGCAGGAGATGCTGCGCCGTGAGGCCGAGGAACTCCAGCGCCAAATGGAGCAGATGGCCCGCAACAATGCTCAAGGCAATTCCCAGGGAAGCTCGCAGCAAAATTCACAGAGCGGCTCGCAAGGCAATTCCTCGTCCGGCTCGTCAGGCCAATCGAGTGGCGGAGGGAAACAGGGCTCGACCGACCCGCGCGTTCAGCAGTCTCTCGACCGGCTCAAGCAAGCTACCGATGACATGCGTCGCGCTACCTCCCCGCAACAGAGTGAAGCGGAAGCGCGCCGCGCCGCAGATCGCTTGAAGGAAGCCACGGATTTGCTCGGCGGCATGCGCCAGCAGCAAGCTTCCTCGCGTCTCGGATCATTGGCCGATCAGACCAGCCGTCTTGCGAAAGAACAGCGCGACCAGGCGGACCGCATTCGCCAGGCCTTCGGACAGCCAGGGGACCAGCCCGGTTCGCAAGCGGGTCTCCAAGGCAAGCGGAAGCTTGCCGATGACCGCCAGCAGCTCGCGGAAGATCTGGGCCGCCTGGAAAAGGAACTGCAGGATACGGCGCGCGAATTGGCCACTAACAAACAGAATGCCGCGTCCACCAAGCTGCGCGAAGCCCTGGGCGATATGCAACAGTCCGATCTGCGTTCCCGAATCCAGCGAGGCGCGGATTGGATGCGCCGAGGCATCGATCCAAACGCCAGCGGAGCGGAGCCGGAAATTGCGGCTGGAATGCAGCGCCTCGAAAAGGAAGTGAATGATGCGCAGCAGGCGCTGGGCGCTAATCCCCAGCCAGGAAACGATTCTCAGCAAGGACTCGAAACCGCCTTGAATCGCATCGAGCGGCTTCGCAATCAGATGGATTCGCTTACACGCGATGGGCAAGGGCGCCAGCAGGGCAGAGGCCAGGGACAACAAGGCCAGGGCGGGCAGCAAGGCGGCCAGGCTGCGAGCGGCCCTGTTGGGGGCCCCGGCGCAAGACTCGCTGACGGGACCTACGGAGGCTATGGCAACACGAATCCCGGCGGCGGACGCGTTGGCAGCGTGTATAACAATTTTGATACGGGCAATAACACACCACGCGGAGGCCCGCCAGTTCAGCCCGATAACTCTCCGATCCCTCCTCAGCGGGCGTACGACGACAGCATGCGCGACCTAAACCAGCTTCGCCAAGCCGTTCAGCTAGACCCCGAAATGGAGCGGCAGGTTCAGGAACTGATTCGCCAGATGCAGCGCCTGGACCCGAGCCGTTTCCCCGGCAACCCGGCGCTTGTCGAACAGCTCCACTCGCAGGTACTCGCCGACGTGGATAAGCTCGAACTGCAGTTGCGCCGCCAGTTGGACGACAAACAATCCGGCCAGGTGCGCAGCGGCGATACGCGATCGGTGCCCGCGGGTTATGAGGATTCCGTCGCTGATTATTATCGCCGGCTCAGCAAAAACAAGTAGGAAAGGCTGCTCTTCGGGCGTCACTTCTTTGGCAGAGGTTTGCGAGGAAGCTGCTCGTTCGCATTTGCCGTCATATAGACGAACGACGCGGCGATCACGGCCATTTGCTTTAAATCGGCTTCCTGAATCCGCTCGTACACATCCATGTTTGTATGATGCGTGCGCGGTTCGTATTCGATCGGGTCCTGGATAAACTGGAAACCCGGCAGTCCGACTTCGTCAAACGAGACGTGGTCCGTGCCGCCGGTGCCGCGGGCGGATAGCGTGGTCATGCCCATGGATTTGAAAGGCTCCATCCATTTCTCGAAGATCGGCCGCACCGCTTCATTCCCTTGCAAATAGACGCCGCGCACTTTGCCTGTGCCGTTATCCGTGTTGAAATAGGCTGAAATCTTGGCGTGATCGGGCTTGAGTTGCATGCTCTGCCGGTCGCCAAAATGCAGTTTTACGTACGCGCGCGAACCGAGAAGGCCCTCTTCCTCGCCTGTCCACAGGGCGAGGCGCACCGTGCGGCGCATTTTCAAACCGGACACCTTCAAAATGCGCATCGCTTCCATCATGACGGCCGATCCCGCGGCGTTGTCCGTGGCCCCCGTGCCGCTGTCCCAGGAATCGAAGTGCCCGCCGAGCATCACGACTTCATCCGCTTTGTCCGTGCCGGGAATTTCCGCGACGATGTTGAACGAATCGAGATTTTCGTCGTAAAACTTGTTGATGATGTTGACGGCCAGCGTCACCGGGATGTGTTTTTCGAGCGTGCGGAAAATGCGTCCGTAGTGTTCGATCGCCACGACAACGCGCGGCACCACGAGGGGGTCTTTCGGCTCTCGGGAGCCGGCGCTCATCACCGTAATCGTTCCGCCGTCGTGCGGTGATGGTTCCAGCCACGCCGCCGCGCCTTCGTCCGTAAGGAATTTCTGAAGCTTTTGGTTGAACTGCTGCTGCGCAAGGAAACGGTTTCGGACAGCCGGGTCGGGAGGTGACTGTGGGGGCCGCGGTTGCGCGATGTCTGCCAGTTCCTGGTCCGTGAAACGATGGCCCGGCGCCTCAAATTGCGCGTCGACCGCGCGCATGGGCGCGGTCATCACAAACTTGCCTTTCAGCTTTCCGCGAAACGCGTCGAAGTCCTCGTCCTTTTCAATTTTTGCATACACCACTTCGGCCGTGATCGACCCGCCGGTTCCGGACGTCCACGCTTTCGGGTACGCGATCAGCGGAAAATGCCGCGGCGCAATTTCATTGGCTTCGAACAGCTCATTCGACCACCCCCGGCCAAACGGCCCCCACGGCTCTTCGTGAACATTCGCCAAACCCCAGGAACCAAGCGTTTTCACCGCGTAGTCGCCGGCTTCACGCATGTTGGGAGAATTCGTAAGTCGTGGCCCATACACATCCGACAGGTAGCTAATGACCTCCATGATGTGCGAGTTCTGGAGACCTTCGTCTTCAAACTTTTGGATGGCGGCAGTGTCGGGGGCGGACCACTCCGTCTGCGCCGTCGCCGTCCATCCGACCGCAAACATCAACGACAGCAGGACTGCGCATCTCGACAATTTGTGCACGTTCAGCCTCCACACCCCTCAAAAGATTCTACCCCGGAAATTTTCGTAATACGGGGTGCAGTCGCCCGGAATGTGTCCATGAGGATGCACATCGTCGGTGACGCCCTGTGGAATGGTGTGGTATTCTGGAGGGGTCGAAGGCACTTGTAATTCCTCTTGGAATTGAACGTGAGGGCTGCAAGGTCGCACTTGCAGCCATTTTTGTTTCCGTCGATTATTCCGGCGGGCATCAAGTCGCCGACGCGCCAAAGCCGGCGCTATGGCGACGGCGCGTAAAGCCCGCACCCGTGCGCCGACCCGACAATCGAAAAGAAAGCTAGAATTTCATGCCACCGATTCGCAATATCGCCATCATCGCCCACGTGGACCACGGCAAGACAACGCTGGTGGACGCCATGCTGCACCAGAGCGGAGTCTTCCGCGATAATGAGATCGTCGTGAAGCGCGTAATGGACTCGAACGAACTCGAGCGCGAGCGCGGCATCACCATCCTGGCGAAAAACACGGCGTTGTTTTATCACGACACGAAAATCAACATCGTGGACACGCCCGGCCACAGCGACTTCGGCGGCGAAGTCGAGCGCGCCCTGAAAATGGTGGACGGCGTGCTGCTACTGGTGGACGCGAGCGAAGGCCCGCTGCCGCAGACGCGTTACGTCCTTCAGAAAGCGCTGCACGCCAAGCTGCTCCCCATCATCGTGCTCAACAAGATCGATCGCTCCGATGCGCGCGTGGCAGAAGTGCTCGACGAAATCTACGATCTGTTCATCGACCTTGAGGCCACCGAGGACCAGCTTGATTTTCCCGTCCTCTACACCAACGCAAAGACCGGCGTCGCGCACCGCAAAATTGGCGACTCCTCGACCAATCTCCAGCCGCTGTTTGAAACCATCGTTTCCGCCATCCCCGAACCGCAGGGCGATCCGAACGGCGTGTTGCAGGCACAGGTTATGAACCTGGACTACAGCGATTTTCTCGGGCGCATTGCTATCGGACGCGTCTTCAACGGCACGCTGCGCCGCGGCGCCGACGTGGGCATCGCCAAGCGCTCCGGCGCGATTGAGCCCACGCGAATCACCAAGTTGTATACGTTTCGCGGCCTCGAACGCGACGAAGCCGAAGAAGTTCCTTGCGGCGACCTCGTCGCTGTTGCCGGCGTCGAGGGCATCCAGATCGGAGAAAGCCTCACTGACCTCGAGAATCCCCAGCCGCTCGAACCCCTCATCGTGGACGAGCCCACGTTGGCGATGAATTTCACCATCAATACCAGCCCCCTTGCAGGCCGCGAAGGGCAGTGGGTGACCTCGCGCGACCTCCGTGAGCGTTTGCAGAAAGAATTGCTCACCAACGTGTCGCTGCGCATCACCGATTCGGAAACGACCGACGTGTTCCGCGTGCTCGCGCGCGGCGAATTGCAGCTTGCCATCCTGATTGAAACGATGCGCCGCGAAGGCTACGAACTGATGGTCGGCAAACCGGAAATCGTGGTGCGTGAGGAGAACGGCAAGAAACTGGAGCCGCTCGAGCGCCTGGTCGTGGATTGTCCGGAATCGTTCGTGGGCGTGGTAATGGAGTCGCTCGGCCGGCGCCGCGGCGAATTGGGCAAGATGGTCAATCACGGCTCGGGCTGGGTGCGAATGGAGTTCACTGTCCCCTCGCGCGGGTTGATCGGCCTGCGGGGACAATTGCTTACCGATACCCGCGGCACCGCGCTGCTTCACGCTTTGTTTGAAGGCTGGACCGAATACGGCGGCGAAATGGCTTCGCGTCCGACCGGAGCGCTGGTGGCCGATCGCGCGGGAAACACGACAGCGTTCGCACTGTGGAATTTGCAGGAGCGCGGAGAACTCTTCGTCGGCCCCGTCGAGGAAGTGTATGAAGGGATGATCGTCGGCGAAAACGCGCGCGATGCCGATATGGACGTCAATGTCACGAAGGAAAAAAAGCAGACCAACATGCGCGCCTCAAGCGCCGACGAGGCCATCCGCCTGATTCCCCACCGCCAATTGAGCCTCGAGCAGGCCATCGAATTCATCGCCGACGACGAGTTCGTCGAGGTCACGCCGAAATCCATCCGCCTGCGCAAAAAAATTCTCGACCCCAAGAAACGCCCGCGCCGCTGGCAACAAATCCGCGCCAACGCGGAAGCCGCGCAGTAGCACAGGATTCAGCAGCTGAGGTTTTGATTCTCGTCGGCGCAGAACTGCCCACAGGCTGAAGCCTGTGCTACAAAAACCCACACCGCATCGAGACGCGATACGACGCATCGCGCTGACGACCGAGAACAACAATCCATCGGGCCTTTGTGAGGGATAGAGGTAACGCTCCTCAACGCCGTGAAGCACTATTGGGTCCGCTCTTCAGCGAAGGCGGGCTCGCGAAGGTTTCAATCCGCGCTGCTCGCCGAATCCCGGGTCGCGGAGTGAGCGGGAATTCTGTCCAGCACGCCGCGCCGTCCAGTGAAACCTTCCTTCATAAGCTTGAAGATCGTTCTGCGATTTTGGGCAATGACTTTCAACCACGCCCACGGTCCCATCTGGGGGAAATAGATCCCGCGAAAACAGAGGCGCGCGATGAAAATATTGATGCGATATCCCAGCGGCTTGTGGTCAATCGAGTCAACCGCCTTTGCGATCGCCTCCGCGCTGTACGAACGATTCCATCCATCCAGGACTTCGGCATGAGCTTCGGGAATGGTCATTTTCAGTGGCGTGTGAGCCATCGAAAACGGAATGAACTCCTGCCAGTGTTTCACCCGCGTCAGCCGGCCTGCATCGTGAAGTCTCGTGTAAAGGGGCGTCCCCGGCAAGGGCGTGAGCAAGCCGAAGATGGGCAGCCCCGGCGGCCAGGTGCGAATCTGCTGAAGCGTGCGCTCCGCGACTCCCGTAGTGTCGTTGTCCATGCCAAAGATAAAGGAGGTGATGGCGAACACGTTGCGTTGCGCGAGCCTCTCCAGCACGCCCGCATATTCGCCGGGCTTATTAAAACCTTTGTTCACACCGGCAAGATTCGCGGGATCGATGGATTCCATGCCTATGAAAATCCACTTGCCCCCGGCCGCGGCGATGAGGTCAACGAGTTCCTCATCGCGCAGCAAATTGGCGCTGATTTGCGCTACCCAATGGACCTGCGCGTTGGCGGCAATAATGTCGCGCAACAGCGACTTCGTTCGTTTCACATTGATGGCGAAATTGTCATCGATGAAAAATACCGCCATCTGGCCACGCTCTTTCCTGGCGCGCTCTTTCAACAGCAATAATTCATTCACCACGCTTTCGTTCGTCCGAAACCGGATCGAATCGCCGAAAAACCCGGTCACGGTGCAGAATTCGCACCCGTAAGGACACCCTCGACCCGACTCGACTGGAATAATGCGAAACGTCCCCCACCCGCTCCCCACCTTTTTGAGGAGTGGAAAAAAGGCTTTGGGAACGATGTTGAATTGATCCAGATTTAGCGCATTCCATGGAATCGTCGGATAGGGTTGCAGCGTGGGTTTCCTCTCCTGGCCGAAATCGTCCACCGGAGCGTACACGTCCTTGAGCTTGCCGCGCACGGCGTCCTCGACAATCTTCGGCCAAGTCTCGTCGGCTTCCCCCAGGGCCACAGCGTCGGCATGGCGTGTCCCGCCGTCCCGGCCGAGCGCCTCGTCGGGCATTTCCGTGACGTGCGGTCCACTCATCACGACCGGCACTCCAACGGCGCGGATGGCATCGGCTATCCGGTAGGCCTTCGCGATCATTCTGGTCATCGCGCCAATGCCCACGAGCCCGATCTTTTGCTCCCGCACATATCGCGCAATGCCCGCTTCATCCATCGGTTGCGCGTTCCCGTCGATCAGTAAAACTTCGTGGCCGGACGGTGTCAGCGCTTGTAACAAAAACATCCACAAATGCGGCATGAAGTTGCGTGTGACACCGTTGTCGGGATTGTAGAGTAATATTCTCAAGCGTTTCCCCTCGTCCAACTCCCTTGACTTACCGCCTGGGACGGCGGGCGATTTCCTTCGAGTTTTCTTGTGGGCCCAAAAAGAGCCCGCGCGCGTGAAGCTAGGTCTGACCTGCTGCCAAAGGCCGTCACCGACAGCGGGCGCGGCGGAGGGGGTCTATGACAAAACTGGGGAGAGTGTACACCCTAAGCGGCATGATTCGTGACAGAAAAGAACTCCAATTGTTGGCTCTTAGGTCATCCGGCCTGGCGCCATGTGGCACTCAATTGGCTTGGTCCTGACACACTGCTCTCGGCCTCCGGCGCCGGGCGAAACGCGATCGGCAAGTGGATCACATTCCCAACGGCTGTGTCACAGCGAACTTCTCGAGGGATAGTATTCGATAATTCGGTTGTGCACCAGTGGCATTGTCGATGTTTTTCCACATTCGTCACTATCCCGTCTTGGCTGTCGATTTCCCGCGTGCGATTTACTCTCAACGGGAATGGCGGTTCACAGGAACGCTCTTCATGAACTTGCCGGAGGAATCTTCACCGGGTATGATCACTCCGTCGCAGCGGCGCCGACGGACCGGGTACACGCGTCAAGCCCAGCAGAATGGGTCCGCCCGATCCATTCTTGGCGAAGCATTGAAGCGCACGACGCCGTTCTGCGTTGAAGGAGCACAAAATGAGTTCCCTGAAGCCGCCCCATATGCTGGTTTTCCTCATCCTTGCGCTCATCAGCGCGCCTTTTTCAGCCGCCGCGCAGACGCTTTCTCCAAACCAGAAATTCGCGCGTGAAATTTACAAGGAACTCGTAGAAATCAACACGGTCACGCCTACCGGAGACACGGCGAAGGCGGCCGAGGCGATGGCGACGCGGCTTCGCGCGGCGGGTTTTGCCGGGAATGACGTCCAGGTGTTCAACCCTGCGCCGCGCAAAGGAAATCTTGTGGCGCGGCTGCACGGCACCGGCGCGCGCAAGCCGATCTTGTTGATGGCCCACATCGACGTGGTCGAGGCGAAGCAGGAAGATTGGACGGTCAATCCCTTCGAGCTTCTGGAGCAGGGCGGCTATTTCTACGGCAGAGGCTCCGGGGACGACAAATTCATGGCTGCGACGTTTGTTGCCAACATGATCCGCTACAAACAGGAAGGGTATAAGCCCGACCGCGACATCATTTTGCTGCTGGAGACGGACGAGGAGATCGGCGACATGAACGCCGTGGGAATTCAGTGGATGATCAAGAACCATCGCGATCTGATTGACGCCGAGTTCGCGCTGAACGAAGGCGGCAGGGTGGGCCTAAAAAACGGCAAACCCTTGCGCAACGACCTGCAGACCAGCGAGAAAGTCTTCGTCAATTACCGCCTGATGGTGGAGAACTCTGGCGGACACAGCTCACTGCCAAGAAGGGACAACGCCATCTACCAAATGGCGGAAGGTCTCGCCCGTCTTTCGAGATACGATTTTCCGGTCAAATTGAACGAGACGACGCGCGCATGGCTCGAACGGGCTGCCCCCTTGGAGGACCCGCAAATCGGCGCAGCCATGAATTCTATTGCCTCCGGCCGGCTCGATCCTGAGGCCGTCGCCCGGCTCTCCGCGATCCCTGCCTATAACGCGCAGCTTCGCACGACGTGTGTGGCGACGATGCTTGAGGCAGGACACGCTTTCAACGCTTTACCCCAAAGGGCGGAGACCACGGTCAACTGCCGAGTACTTCCAGGCGAACCAATCGAAGAAGTTCAGAAGGCCCTCGTGCGGGTGGTGGATGATATTCAGATTTCCGTGACTCCAACCTTGGTCGACCCATCCAGCAAGCCGTCCCCCCTCACCCCGGAGATTGTCAAGGCTGTGGAGCGCGTGACAGCCGAACTCTGGCCTGCCATCCCTGTGATCCCGACGATGAGTGCGGGTGCGACCGATGGCCTCTTTCTGCGCAATGCCGGTATACCGACCTACGGCACTTCCGGGCTCGCGGGCGACATCGACGACGTTCGCTCCCACGGCAAAGACGAACGCATCCTCGTCAAGTCCTTCTATGATGGGCAGGAATATTTGTACCGCCTCGTGAAAGTCTTGTGTTCGGGCAAATGATTCTCGCTAAGGCTTTCGTGAAAATAGCCGCCCAACGAATGCGATCCCGGCATCTTCAAAGAGCAACAAAGGTTTGAAGGCACGGTATGGATAGCAAGTTGACAGGCCAGCGCGCCGTGTTGTAGGAATTGTCAAAGCACGGGAAAGATGGACGCCGCGCCATCAGGCGACTGCCGCACAAATCCAGGGTGGAATGAGGCGGTTCATGAAGACAACGAAGACGGTGTTGGCGGGGGGATTCTTGATTGTCGCGGGGGCCCTGTTGTGGGCCTCACGCGGCTGGGCACAGACCGCGAACGCCCCGCGAGGCGTGATTTCCGGAACGGTCACTGCCAACAGGGATTACGCCATCAGCGAGGCGTCGGGGAAGCATATCCCCGCGCTCTACGCCGTCCGAGTTAGGGCTAGAGATGTGGAGCGGCATATCATCTACACCGTCTTTACGAATAAGGGGCGCTATCAAATTTACAATCTACCGCCGGGAACCTATCAGATGTCCGCCCTTCAAGACGGATTTGATTCGACCACGCCGAGCGTTGAGCTAAAAGCCGGAGAAGCAAAAACCGCCGACGTGGCGCTGAAAGTCAGGCCCGATAAGTTGCGGGCTGAACTGGTCGACTTCGACACGCTGTATCCTCCCGGCCCAACGCGCGACTACCTGATGGATAACTGCATGGGGTGCCACGGTTTCGAGCATATCCCCTGGCACCGGATTGGCGGCCGCGATGAGGATGCCTGGAGACGCGCTGTGGGCCGCATGTTTGACATGGATGGAACCAGCAGACACTCGGGCGTTCCTCAGGTGAATCCTGCGGCTATCCCCGAAGAAAAACGCGAAGACATCATCAAGTATTTTTCGGAAGCTTTCTCGCTGGATGGAAAGCCACGCGACCTGAAACTGGATGATCTCCCTTTGGACGAGGCGGCTCTTTCCCGCACCATCAATATCGAATATGAGCTGCCACCACCCCTGCCTGGAAAAAAGGACGAAGATATTTCCAGCCACGACGTCTGGCCCAGCCAGTTTTCCTCGACAGTTTATGTGGCCGAAATGGGGATGGACTCCATTCAGGGCATGGACACCCACAAGTTGGACTATCCCGGGCGATTTAGGACCTATGTGCTTCCGAATCCCGATCTTGGGCACCGGGAACTCGGCCCGCACGGAATCACTCAGGCCAAGGACGGCCACGTATACACTGCCGAAATCGATGAAAGCATGATCGGCGAATTGGATCCGGAAACAGGCAAGGTCACTCATTACGAAACACCAACCAGGAGCACGCCGCACACGATTCGTCCGGATTCAAAAGGCAACCTCTGGTTTACAGAGATGCAGGGCAAGAGCAAAATCGGAAAACTTGACGCGGCAACCAAGAAGATCACTGAATATGATCCCTCGCCAAACGACGCGAATGCGCACTACTACGGCCTGACGGTCGATCGGAAAGATCGTGTCTGGGCCGTGGGGATGACGTCTCACAAAATCGTGGGCTACGATCCGAAGACGGACAAATGGTCGGTGTATGCAACGCCAACCCAGCCTTCCGGCCCCCGCCGCCTCACAGTGGATTCCAAAGGGAAGGTCTGGTTCTCCGAGCACATTGGGCAAGCGTTAGGAATGCTCGATCCAGATACCGGAAAGATCACCGAGTACAAAGATCCCTACTCGTATTTTGGCGGATATGAGTGCTATGCCGATTCGCAAGACAACATTTGGGTGACCCTCAGAAGCTACGGTGTCCTGGCCAAATTCGACCAGAAGACGAAGAAGTATACTTACTACCCGGAACCGTTCCCGGACATCATGGGGCGGGAGCATCCCGGCCCCCACGGCACCCGTATGGGCGGCCTCTACCCGCCCAAGATCGAGCAGGACGCGCAGGGCACGTTCTGGTATGCGGGCATTGCCATGCATACACTGACCGCCTTTAAGCCGGATGGGAACGTTCCCACGACGCAAAGAGCGGGCAACTAATCAGGTCTTTTTATCTCGAGTAGGTATTCGGAGGAAGGAGATTGCGTGCGCACCAAACCGTGCCTTACCGCTGCTGACGCGCAAAAGATCGTAACCGCCTGCAAGTTGGAAGCAGAGAAAAACAAATGGAATGTCAGCATCGCAGTAGTTGATGATGGAGGCTACCTGCTTCACCTCGAGCGTTTGGATGGCGCCCACGGCCAGAGTGCTGCCATAGCAACCCTCAAGGCGCAAACTTCCGCGGCATCACGGAACACTACCAAGGCGCTGGAAGATCTAGTGAAGGAGCGCCCGGCAACCGTTGCCTTTCCGGGCAGGCTCGCAGTGCAGGGAGGACTCCCGATCATGCACAATGGCGAATGTGTGGGTGCCGTCGGTGTTTCAGGCGTGAAATCACCTGAAGACGAGCAAATCGCCAAGGCCGGCCTCGCGGCGCTAGAGTAGCCGGAACGATGCGCAGCGCTGTTTATTTCCACGCGATGCATTCGTCTTTCATCTAAGCGTGGCGTGGAAGCACTCCACAATTTGGCGCGCTACTTTGTAACAGGCGTCTCCATATGCGCTACGCAAAGCCAGCGCCCGTCTTCTTTGGCATAAACATTCACAAACCTGCGCGGACTGCTGGAGACGGTTCCCTTGTAGTCCACGGCAGATGTGCTGATCCCCGTTACAACACCCGTATTCCCATGGACAGTCACTTGAACATCATCGTGTTTGAAGGAGCGGAAATTTAGGGCCCTTCCCTTGAGATCACCTAAATGCTGCGTCTTGGTGAGGAGCGCGCCGGTCGCGTTCGTGTAAATCAAATCGTCCGCATAAATGTGCTCGAGTGCCGCCACGTCTCCATGCGGAAGAGCCTGATTCCGCGCCTCCTCGGCCTTAAGCACCTCATCTTTAAGATTTGCGTCTCCGGCCGCGGCGATGACCGTGTACCTGGCAACACTTAAGACGGCCAATGCCGAGAGGATGACAAAAAGTATCCGTCGTTTCATTGCGTTGCTCCTTTTTTCTAGATTGGCGAAAGCGGATCGCCTCCGCGGATTTTCTTCAACATTATTCCTCGATTTATCGGCCAAATTACAACTCTGCCGGCTACAACGTATGCCCAGCGTAGGTCCAAGCCAGCATACCGCAGAGTCTTGCGACCGCGCGAACGATCTTTAGCGGGACGGAGTGGGCTGCAGGTCGCCTCTCCACCAGCGGGCGGAAAACACGATGACCGCCGAGGCCAGCCATCCGGCGGCGTACATAGGCTGCGCGCGCCATTGCAAAATCGGCGAATGCATCAAACCAAACCAGGAGAACACCGATGCGATCAGGCACCAAATGGCGGCGCGCCCAAAATTCCGGTCGATCATTTCCGTGATCAGCGCGCTGACGACCAGCACGAGGAACAGGAAACCGTTGCCGAGTCCTTGCAGGGACGACCAATAGATCGAGCGGTTCAGCGCAGCCACCACTTCGGGATTTTGGAGTGAAAGCTTCAGCGCGGGCAGCGCGGAACTCACGGCGGATCCCACTACAGCTCCCGCGGGCAAAACCAATCCCAGAAGCACGGCGGTAATATATTTGTGGTCCACGCGATGCAGCGTAGCCCTGCCCACCCCGACCGCGACATACGCAATCATCGCGGCGAGAATCGCCCAGGGAAACAGCTGGGCCATGAACAGCGAGAGCCCGCTCATGACCACGGCCAGGAAAATCATGGCCGTCCAGAAACAAAATCCGATGCGCGCGCCCATCATTTTATATGGCGGGTGAAGCGCGGCAACCACTGGTGTAATGATGCTCCCCGCGGCCCCGCACAGGAACGTTCCCAATCCGTCGCAGGTCACGATCAGGCGGGCATCGTAATTATCTCCAGCCGAGTTCGCACCCTCCACCGAAGCGATATCCTGCAAAATCTGGTAAATCGCCATGGGCGCGATCACGGAAAGATAGGGAATCGCAAGCCTCATCGCCTGGAGCAGGCCCGGCGTCCGCACGAAAGGAATCTGCATGGAGATGCCGTGCCAAACAGGGTGAACGTAACCAATGGCCAATCCAATCGTCAGAGGAACCAGCCAGGCCACGAGGAACGGAGGGATCCTCCATTTGGTTATGGGCACATTAGCCATCACCGCGGTTGCGACGATGGTGAGCGCGACGATGCCCACCAAAGGCTGGTCGAAGATCCGCTGCAAGAGAACCAGCGCCAGGTAACTGTACATGGCGGCGGCAAAAACCGTCATGGTTGCGGGCTTAGGGATGAATTGGCGAATGGCCCCTGCGAACGGCGCGGCCACAAGTTTGATCAGTCCCGTCCACACGACGGCGGCCGCCCCGATCCTCCACGCCAATTCCTGATCGTGAGTTTGCTGATACACGGGAAGCATGATCGCCAGCGTGTAGGCGATAATCCCTGGCACATTGTTGATGTACACGTGCGCCGTGACGTTACTGCGGCCTTCACGTTTCGCCAATCTGACCGCCGACCAGGTAAGTCCCAGCGAGCCGGCGAGAAATCCCAGCGCATAACCGGGCAGCAAATGCCCGACGCTGAATCCCATGCTGATCCCAACGGGCGCGAGAAGGAAAGCGGGGATGATCATCTGCGCTACATTGAAACCCACCTGGGCAACCGTGGCGTCAATATCTCCCCGGCCCAGCGCCCACCATCGAAGCAAGCTTTCACTTCCGCTTTCTGCCATAAAGCTCCTTTCCCTCTGGTGAAGCGCGGTGGCGCAGGGAGTGGGCTCTACTTGGAGCCCGCCAAAATGATGACTTCAAATCTTGAACGCTTCCAATGATTCCGGAACGAATAGATCCTGGGCAGTGAGCTGGCGTTTGGCGAGCCCTTGCTCGAAGGAGTAACGAAGGAAGGTGTTCAGAACATGCACGTTGGGTTCGAGCCCGTAAGGCCAGAAATCCTTGCCCATCAGGTCCCGCGTTTCCTCCGCATGGCGGATCAGCCAGGGAAGCATGAACTTTAACGCCGCCGTCTCGTACAAGTCCTCGTAACTCTCCCGTTGCGCAAGCACGAAAGCCTTGTACAAGGATTGCGCCACCCAGGGATGTTTCTCATATAGTTCGCGGCGAATCACCACCGTATGCATGATCGGAAAAATTTTCGTTTTCTTGTAGTACTCTTTCTCCACGATCTCATAATGTTCAAACAGGCGGCGCACGTTTCCCGGGCTTTTCGTAAAGCAGGAGGGCGTGCGGGGCGAGTAGATGGCGTCGATCTCGCCGTCGCGAAGCATCTGCGAAAGGGTCTTGTCTTCGGCGATCGATTCAAGGCGTATTTCCGGCGGCAACGAGATAGCCAGCTTTTCGGTTCGCCCCGGCTCCTCTTCCCCGCCGCGGAAATAGGTGACGCTCGGAACGGGCACCTTGTAGTCGTCGCTCAGGATTCCACGGATCCACACGCCGGCGGTCAGTTGATACTCGGGATTCCCAACGCGCTTTCCAATGAGGTCTTTCGGCTCGCGAATTCCACTGTTGCGATTAATGTAAATGCAAGAGTGCCGGAAGTAGCGCGACGGAAAAACCGGAATCGCTACAAACGGCTTCGGCTCCTTGAACATGGACAACGTGTAGGACGACAGGGACATCTCGGCGACGTCGAACTCGCGGTGCCGTATCATCCGGAAAAACGTTTCCTCGACAGGGATATTGATGTAGGTCAGGTCAATCCCGTCGATGGGAATACGGTCCTCAAGCAGCGCGCGTGTGCGGTCATAATTCCAGCAGCCCATCGCCAAACGAAGCTTGGACATCCCGGGTTCCTCCATAAACACTAAGAAAGTCGCCCGGACTAGAGACCCCATTTCTCACTGACCGGGAGGTTTCCACACGTGCTTGTCTCAAAATTATTTGTGACCTATACTCCGGGCGTTTCCCCTTGTCAACGGCTCGATGGGTTTCGCGCAGGGAATTGACAATTCTTTACACGGGACGCAAGGCGCGACATGTAGAACCCAGCGCCGCAAGGGAATATCACCGAGAGGATGGCCGAAGAGTTATGAAAACCAATTTGTCCGTGCGCCGTTTTTCCGGAATCCTTGTGATTCTAGCAATGGCCGCGATTTGTCTCGCCTTGAATCTGCCCAGCCTAAATGCACAAGCTCCTGCGCCGGCCGGACCGCCGACTCCGCCGCCCACAGCCGAAAACATGAAGGGCAAGACCGCGGCACAGTTCTATAAAAAGATTGAAGTGCTCAAGGATATTCCCGCCACCGAAATTCATCCTGCGATGGAATACATCACCCTGGCCCTCGGAGTTGGCTGCGGCTATTGCCACACGATCGGAAAGTTCGACGTGGATGACAAAAGGGAGAAGCACGTCGCCCGGAGCATGATCGCGATGACCATGGCCCTCAATGCCACCGTTTTCGACGGCAAACGGGAACTCACCTGCTACACCTGCCACCGTGGCTTCCCGAAAGGCGCACCCACGCAGGTATTCCCTGGGGAAAAACCGCCCACCGAGAAGACGGCGGCAGAAATTTTCCCTGCTCTCGCGGTCAAGAATATAACCGGTATCGATCCCAGTATGGACCCCAGCATGGCGCCCGCCACTGTCGTGTCTGGACCTGCCCCGCCGGCGCCGCCTGCGCCCGCACCAGCGGCGCCGCTTCCCGCGGCAGAGGACGTCTTCGCAAAGTACACGCAAGCTTTGGGTGGGAATGCCGCAATCGGCAAAATCACATCGCTAGTCCACAAGGGAATGGTCGAAATGCTCGTTCCGGCTCCTCCCGCGCCTCCGGGAACTCCTCCAGTCCCACCGGCAATGGGCACGGTTCCGGCAGAATTTGATCGTAAGATTCCAGGCAAGCAAGTGGTGTCGATCGAATTCCCCGGCAGACCCGCGAACGTGGTTGGCTTTGACGGCGTCATTGGCTGGCACGGCACGCCTCTTCGCGAGGACACCGGCGGCGAATTGGGGCTCCTGAAGGAACTCGCGGAGTTCCCGCCCGCTATTAAATTCAGGGACGATCACACGAAGGTTCAAGTAGACGCAAAGGAGAAGATCGACGGCCGCGATGCGTACCGGGTAGTTGGCGTGCGTCCCGATGGTTCCGCCGTCGATCGCCTGTACTTTGACGCGCAAACTGGATTGCTCTTGCGCTCCTACACAACGATGCAAAGCGTTATCGGGGCATTCCCGGAAGAGACGAATTACGACGATTACCGCGACGTTAGCGGCGTCAAGATTCCTTATGCGATTCGCCTAGTAAGCGCGGAGGGAAACCGTAACTATAAGTGGGCACAGGTTGACGCGAATGTACCGGTGGAGGATTCCAAGTTCACGAAACCTTTGCCACCCCCGCCACCTCCGAGGCCCGCGGATTAGCGCGGGCAGCCATCTGCCTCTGAGTATTCCAGCGATTTGGAAACGCGGGAGCAGCAGGGCGGAAAGATTCGCTCGGAAAGTACCGGCGGAAACCAACCTTCTTCCGCCGGTACTTTCCGTGAATATTTCGAGATTCCGCTACTTCGTCTGTTGCAGTGTGCCCAGCGCCGCGAGAAGCTCCTCACCGAGGTTGGTCGAGTCGACCTCGATGCATTCCTTCTCCATCATTTCCGATCGCCAGTAGTGGACACCTTTAATGAACGCCAATCGACCCACCAAGGGACGAGTCCTGCGGCGCCGGGTTGTGATATGCTTCTTACCACTTCAATGGCCAGGAGGCCTTTGCCATGAATAAATCGTTTGTAGGTCTTGTGCTTTCCCTGCTGATCAGCTTGCCCGTTTTGGCTGCGCTGAAAGTTGGCGATAAGGCGCCCGATTTCTCGGCTCGCGGCTCGCTGGGCGGAAAAGAATTTGATTTTTCACTGCAAGAGGCGCTGAAGAAAGGCCCGGTCGTGGTTTATTTCTTCCCGTCTGCTTATACCAAAGGCTGTGATCTCGAAGCGCATACATTTTCACAGGAGAAGGACAAATTCGATGCCGCCGGCGCCAGCATCATTGGCGTATCGGCGGACAGCATCTCGCGCCTCAACCGTTTCTCGGCTGACCCGGACTTTTGCGCCGGAAAATTTCCAGTAGCCTCTGATGCGGATAAGAAAATCGCCGCCTCCTACAATCTGGCAACGAACCCCGTAAAAGCCGGCGCGATGGATGTGAAGGGTGACGCGATTGACCACGACTTTATCGAACGCGAAACATTCGTCATAGGTAAAGACCACAAGATTGTCGCGGCATTATCCTCAAAGGACGACGGCCTTTCACCCGATCAGCATGTCGCCAAATCATTGGCGATCGTGCAGCAACTCGGGTCTAAATAGCCCCGGCTCGACGGTCCAATTCGTACGCTCCTGGGAGTGACGCAGGAATCATCTCGCGTGCCCAGGACACGGACTCCTCGTCCTTAACGATTTCTGCGCGCGATGGTGCGATGCATCGTCTCGGCATTTCTCGGGACGATGCATCTGCGCCCGAGCATTCATAGCAGTGTTTCACTCGCTTAGCTGGACTAGAAGCACTTTTGTTCGAGCGGCACTGCTGCGTCCACGTCGTATGAATTCGGAATTTCGCTAACCCGAAAATCGTCTTCTGGCAACGAATTTCGCACCTGGAGCGGGTGTATTTGTTGCCTCCCTGTCTGTTGAGAATCATTCGTGATCCGGCCCGTGACCCTTCGGCAGGCAAACGCAGGGGAAACATGGTAAAACAATAAGGCGCGAATCCGATATGCCTACCGGTGGGGAGCGGCTTTCACGCGAGCCGGATCGCGGTCATATTTTCTTCAATCGGGACGGGTCAAACTATGGCTATTGCGACAATTAATCCAGCAACAGGAGAAACGATCAAAAATTTCGAGGCGCTAACGGATTCGCAGGTCGACCAAAAAATCCGGCGCGCCGCTGAAGTATTTCCAACATTTCGGAAATTGTCGTTCGCGGAGCGCGGCCGAATGATGCTCAAGGCCGCGGAGATTCTGGAGTGTGAAAAGGAGTCCCTCGGCCGGCTGATGACGACGGAAATGGGCAAGACACTTCGTTCTGCGGAAGAGGAAGCCGTCAAGTGCGCCTGGGGCTGCCGCTACTATGCCGAACACGCCGAACGCTTCCTCGCGGATGACCCCGTGGAGACGCCGGCAAGCCGCAGTTTTATTCGGTACCAGCCGCTTGGCGTCATCCTGGTCGTGATGCCGTGGAATTATCCGTTCTGGCAGGTGTTCCGCTTCATCGCACCGGGATTGATGGCTGGCAATGTCGGGCTCCTGAAACACGCCTCGAATGTGCCGCAGTGCGCGTTGAAAATAGAAGAAATTTTGTTGCGGGCCGGATTCCCGGAGGGCGCCTTCCAAACTCTGCTGATCGGTTCCGGCAAAGTGGATAGAATTCTGGAGGATCCGCGCGTGGCCGCGGCGACTCTGACGGGCAGCGAAGGCGCCGGAGTAGAAGTGGGATCGGGCGCCGCAAAAAGGATCAAGAAAGTTGTCCTCGAGCTCGGCGGCAGCGATCCTTTTATCGTCATGCCCAGCGCAAATTTAGACGAGGCGGTCAAGATCGGCATCAAGGCACGCGTGATCAACAACGGACAATCCTGCATCGCAGCCAAACGCTTTATCGTGGCCGACGAAATTGCGGACAAGTTTGAGCGCGCTTTCGTTAGCACGATGGTGAGCCTCAAGTTGGGCGACCCGTTCGATGAAAAAACCGATGTGGGGCCGCTCGCCACTGCCGACGCGGTGACCTCCCTTCACGCCGACGTTCGCAAGACGATCGAGGCAGGCGCGAAACTTCTGACCGGCGGCAAGCCCGTGGATGGCAAGGGATATTTTTATGCGCCGACGGTTTTGTCGAACATTCCTAACGATTCACCAGCCTACCGCGAAGAACTTTTTGGCCCCGTAGCCTCCATTTTCCGCGTGAAAAATACCGACGAAGCGATTCGTGTCGCCAACGACAGCCGGTTCGGTCTGGGCGCAAGTGCGTGGACGAACGACAAGAGTGAGCAAGAACGCTTCATCAATGAACTTGAAGCGGGAATGGTATTCATCAATCAGATGGTGTTTTCCGACCCTCGTGTCCCGTTCGGCGGAGTGAAGCGGTCTGGTTACGGCCGGGAGTTGAGCACCTACGGTATTCGTGAATTTACGAATGTAAAGACAGTCTGGGTGAAGTGAAATTAGACTGATTCGAGGGGGGGTGGCGAAATTTAATCCTCTGTGATATGGTGGTCATACCAATAGACCTATGGTACTTAGGCTGTAAGAAGCGAGAAAGCTCCTTTCGCTCGCCGAACTACTCCTTAAGGCGGAATTCAGGTCAATTCTTGCAGTATGGAAAATTGGTTCGCGGGAGAACACTTCGTGTACAAGGTCGTCCAGACTTCGCGGCTTTACGAACAAATCGTTCAGCAGATAGAGGAATCTGTCCTCAAGGGCACCTTGAAGGAGGGCGACCAGCTTCCTGCGGAACGCGAACTCGCGCAGCAATTTGGCGTCAGCCGAACCGCGGTTCGTGAGGCGATCAAGGCTCTCCACGAAAAAGGACTGGTGGACGCCTTCCCCGGACGCGGAACCTTCATCACCAGTGGCAATTCGAACTCCATGCGCCAGTCTCTGGATCGCATCCTCAAGAGCGGCCACGCTGACGGGGCGGCCCACTTGGTGGAGATTCGCGAAATTCTGGAACCCGAGATCGCTGCTTTGGCGGCGGAACGCGCCGACGAACAGGACCTGGCAACGATGCGAGAGGCAGTCGGTGTAATGGACAACGCGCGGCACGATGCCGACGCCTACATCGAGGCGGATCTCGATTTTCATCTTGCCTTGGCCGAAGCGGCGGCGAACCCTTTCATTCTCTCCCTGATCGATTCCATCGTCGGAATGCTGCGTGAACAACGCATGCGAACCTTCTTTGTTGAAGGTGGTCCGGAGCGCGGACAGTTTCACCACAAACGAATCCTGGATGCGATGGAGCGCCGCGATCCTCGCGCAGCACGTGAAGCGATGGGGGCTCACCTGCGGCAGGTGCGTGAGGATTCGCTCGAATCTGCGGGCGGCCAGGAGCCTGTAGCCTGACTGCCCAATTTCGAATAGGAGAGCGGTGCGAATGGCGAATCTGGGATTCATAGGACTCGGCGTGATGGGCAGCAACATGGTGAACAGGCTGCTCGACAAGGGGCATACGGTGGCCGGGTACAACCGCACGCGCCCGAAGGCGCAATGGCTGGTGGACCGCGGTATGAAGTGGGGAGACTCTCCCCGCGCGATCTCCGCAGCAGCGGACGTCACTCTCGTGATGGTCACAAACACCGAGGCCTTGAAGTCCGTCGCGGAGGGACCGGATGGATTTCTCGCCGGGCTCGGCGCAGGCAAAGTGATAATCGACATGAGCACGGTGAGTCCCGCCGCGAGCCGTGCGCTGGCTTCCAAAGTCCGCGAAAAGGGCGCTGACATGGTTGATTCCCCGGTCTCCGGCAGCGTGACAACGCTGCAAGAGGGAAAATTGTCGGTAATGGTCGCCGGGCGCCGCGAAACGTTCGACCGCGTAAAACCTCTGCTCCTGGATATCGGACCGAAAGTCACTTACGTGGGCGACAACGGGCTTGCGCTTTCCATGAAGATTGCGATAAACCTAAGCCTCGCCGTTCAAATGCTGGCATTTTCCGAAGGAGTCTTGCTCGCGGAAAAAAGTGGCATCGCCCGCGAGACTGCGGTTGACGTACTGACGCACAGCGTGATCGGGTCGCCAATGGTCCAATACCGCGGGCCCTTTGTTCTTAAAATGCCGAAAGAAGCCTGGTTCAACGTGAACATGATGCAGAAAGACATGCTGCTGGCTCTGGAGATGGGACGCCAGCTCGATGTGCCCTTGCCGACGACTGCTACAGTGAATGAGTTTTTGACTGCGGCGCGCGGTATGGGGCTGGCAGACAAGGATTTTGCAGTTGTGTTCGAAGTGTTAGCCCGGATGTCAGGAGTTTCGAAATGACAACTGCGACAAATCTGCCGAAAGCCGATTCCGGACTGGGGACCGAAAAACTGCTTCGGATGTATAAGCAGATGGTGGCGATCCGTCTGTTCGAAGAGCAGGTAAACGATCTGTATACGCGCGCTCTCATGCCCGGCCTGGCCCACCTCTACATTGGCGAAGAAGCGGTCGCGGTCGGAATTTGCGAGGCGCTCCACCGCGACGATTACATCACCAGCACGCACCGCGGCCACGGGCATTGCCTGGCCAAAGGCGCGGCGCCGGACCGTATGTTCGCCGAACTACTCGGCAAGGAAGCGGGCTATTGCCGGGGCAAAGGCGGCTCGATGCACATTGCCGACCCGAAAAGCGGCAACCTCGGAGCAAATGCGATCGTAGGCGGAAGCGTGGGCATCGCGGCCGGAGCGGCGTTTTCCGCGAAGACGCTGGGCACGAAACAAGTTGCGGTCTGTTTCTTCGGTGAAGGGGCGCTCGGTCAGGGCCTTCTGTATGAAGTAATGAATTTGTCCCGCCTTTGGGATTTGCCGGTCATCTATGTATGTGAAAATAATATGTACAACGAGTACACTCATTTTTCCGAGACCACAGCGGGCGATATTCTGGCGCGCCCCGCGGCATTCGGAATTCCCGCGGAGAGCGTGGATGGGCAAGACGTCAGGGCCGTGTACGCTGCGGCAAGCCGCATCGTGGACCAAGTGCGCTCTGGAAAAGGTCCGGCATTTCTCTTGTGCAACACGTACCGCTATCGCGGCCATCATGTCGGCGACGTGAATCGTGAATACTATCGCGCCAAACAAGAGGAACAACGCTGGATGGCGGAGCGCGATCCGATCAAGTTGCTGACCGATTGGATCATCGGCCAAAAACTCGCGGACAAAGCTCAACTCGATGGGATCCAATCGCAAGTCAAAACGGAGATCGACGCGGCAGTCGATTTCGGAGTGAAGGCCACCTATCCAGGCCTGGACCAGGTAGCGGAGGACATCTATGCCTGAAGTCGCGGTTCGCGAATTGACGCTCGGGGAGGCAGTCCGCGAGGCGCTGGCAGAGGAGATGCGTCGCGATCCTCGCGTGTGCTTGATCGGCGAAGATGTGGCCGAGGCCGGCACTCCTTTCAAAGTCTTGTCGGGGCTCGTGGAAGAGTTTGGAAAATCACGCGTCATCGATACTCCAATCTCAGAGGCCGGATTCACGGGAATCGCGGTGGGAGCAGCGATGACGGGGCTTCGCCCGGTGGTCGACATCATGTTCGGAGATTTCGTCACGCTGACGATGGACCAGATGGTGAACCAGGCCGCGAAAGTTCACTACATGTCCGGTGGCGCGTGGAAAGTCCCGATGGTGATGCGGGCGACGCTCGGCGCCAGCCGCCGCTCCGCCGCGCAGCATTCGCAATCGCTGCACGCATGGTTCAGCCACATTCCCGGGCTGAAAGTCGCGTTGCCGTCGACGCCGTACGATGCGAAAGGGTTGATGAAGACGGCCATCCGCGATGAAAATCCGGTGATCTTTTTTGAAGACAAAATGATGTTCAAGTTTAAGGGTCCGGTTCCCACCGAGGAGTACACCATCCCGTTCGGTTTGGCGGATATCAAACGCGAAGGCGATGACATCACCATCGTCGCGACCAGCAGCATGGTGCAGGTGGCGCTCGGAGCGGCAACTTTGCTTGAGGAAATCGGGATCAGCGCCGAAGTGGTCGACCCGCGAACAACCTGGCCGCTGGATGAAAAAACGCTGATCGAATCCGCGAAAAAAACATCGCGCGCGATTGTAGTGGACGAGGGTTACGAGAGATACGGCGTCACCGCGGAGATCGCTTCCGTGATCGCTACCGGCGCTTTCTACGATCTGGACGCGCCTGTAAAGCGAATCGGGGCCATGCACGTCCCGGTTCCCTTCTCTCCCCATCTCGAAGATGCGACCATTCCCAGCGAGCAACAGGTTTTTGAAGCAGCTCGCGCGATGTGTAAACGGTCGTAGAGGGTTTTAGTAGCACAGACTTCAGTCTGTGAGCATTTTGTTTTACCGACAAAAAACCACACAGTCCCGCCCTGGCGGGACTGTGCTACGTGAGATTTCACTGCGGGAGGCAAGCCATGGCACTTCCAACATACGGAACGATGGCGGTTGACTGGGAACAGCGCGTGGATTTCGACCGTTTGCGCCGCGAGCGGCTGGCGCGGGCGAAGGCGTTGCTCGCAAAATCCGAAATGGGCGCGCTGCTCTGCTTTGACATGAACAATGTGCGTTACCTCACAGCGACGCATATCGGCACGTGGGCCCAAGACAAGATGAGCCGCTTCTCTCTTCTTCCGCAGAACGACGAGCCCATCCTGTGGGATTTCGGATCGGCCGCCCGGCATCATCAACTGCACTGCCCCTGGCTCGGAGAGCGTTCGCGCGCCGGAATTCCGCTGCTGCGCGGTGCGATGTCGCCGGAGATGGGCCGCGCGGAAGATGTCGCCAAGAAAATCCGCGTCGAACTGGAAATGCGCGGCCTGCACAAAGAGCCCCTGGGAATCGATATCGTCGAACCTCCCATCCTCTTCGCGCTGCAGCGGGAGGGAATCACCGTCGTCGATGGACAGCAGATCATGTCCGACGCACGGGTGATCAAGACGCGCGATGAAATCACGCTTCTAAACATGTCGTCAATGATGGTCGACGCTGCATACCACGATTTGTATTGCGCCATGAAGCCAGGCATGCGCGAGAACGAAGCCGTCGGCCTGGTGAGCAAAGTTCTGTACGATCTCGGCTCCGAATACGTGGAAGCGGTGAACGCGATTTCCGGAGAGCGCTGCAATCCGCATCCGCATGTGTTTTCCGATCGCGTGCTGCGGCCGGGGGATCCGGTGTATTACGACGTTCTGCACTCGTACATGGGCTACCGCACGTGCTACTACCGCTGCTTCACGATTGGATACGCGTCGCGCGCGATGGTGGACGCCTACAAACGCTGCCGCGAATATCTGGACGCGGCGATTTCGCTGGTTCGTCCCGGGCGCACGACGGGAGAGATCGCTTCGGTGTGGCCAAAGGCGAAAGAGTTCGGCTTCCCGGATGAAGAGGCGGCATTCGCGCTGCAATACGGCCATGGAATCGGTCTGGCCATCTGGGAGAAGCCGGTAATCAGCCGACTGGTGTCGCTCGAGCATTCTCACGAAATTAAGCCGGGCATGGTGTTCGCGCTGGAAACGTTCTGGCCGGCGAGCGACGGCTGGAGCGCCGCGCGCATCGAGGAAGAAATCGTGGTCACCGAAACCGGCCACGAAGTCATCACGCGCTTCCCGGCCGAAAAACTTCTGGTGGCCGGCGCGTCTTATGTGACGGTGGACGGGCCGCTCGATACCACGCGGGAGCACGAAGCCGCCCCCAGCCAGCGCGTCGTGGAGATGGTCGAAGCCAGCGCCAAGACAGAGCGAGTCGTCGTTTCAAAATAACGGCGCGCCCCTTCGCCGTTCCCAAACATCATGGCCCACAACATCGTAATGCCCGCCCTCGAGATGGCGCAGGAGAATGGCAAGCTCCTGGCTTGGCGAAAAAAAGAAGGTGAAGGCGTCGCCAAAGGTGAGCCGCTCCTGGACATCGAAACCGACAAAGCCGTCGTCGAGATTGAGTCCCCAGCGGATGGAATTCTCGCCGGAGTGAAGGCGCATGAAGGCGATGTCATCCCAGTGGGCCAGACGATTGCGTGGATCGTTCTTCCGGGTGAAAAACCTCCGGCCGAAACACAACCGTCCGCGTCTGGCCGACGGATGGAGACAAAAGCTTCAACTGCACCCCCCGCCGCTGCCACGAAAACTTCCAGCGGGCCGGCGCCCTCAACTGCACGAATTTCTCCCAAGGCGCGCCGCCTCGCGAAAGAGCACGGCATCGACCTCAGCGGAGTGCGTGGCACAGGCAGTGAAGGAGAAATTCTCGCCGAAGACATCCAGGGACTGCTGGCATCGCCCAGTTTCGTGAAAGACGCGGCCGCTCCCGCCGCTCTTGAGACGATGAGTTCGATCGCGCGCCTCATGGCCGAGCGAACCACGCAAAGCTGGACCACCGTTCCGCATTTCTTCGTCGTTCGCGAGGTTGATGCTGCGGCACTGATCGAAGCGCGCGAAAAATTGGGATCGCCGATCGAAAAAGCGCAAGGCGTGCGCGTCACACACACGGATGTACTGGTAGCACTCGCAGCGCGAGTCCTGGTCAAGCATCCGCGCATGAATGCCAGCTGGGCAGGCGAAGGAATCCGCCTGAATCCGGAAGTGAATATGGGCATCGCCATGGCGGTCAACGATGGAGTCGTGGCCACAGTGATTCCCGGGACCCATGCCAAGAACCTCGGTGAAATCGCCGCGCTTCGGCATGACTTGACAGAGCGCGCCCGGTCAGGCAAATTGCGCCCCGCGGACATCAGCGGAGCCACATTCACGATCAGCAATCTTGGGATGTACAAAGTGGACGCCTTTAGCGCTATCATCAACCCACCGCAAGCCGCGATTCTCGCCGTGGGGCGTATAACGGACCGCGTCGTGCCGGTCGAAGGGAAACCCGGCATCCGCCCCATGATGACGATGACGCTCTCGAGCGATCATCGAGTCGTCGACGGCGCGCGCGCGGCATCTTTTCTCAACGATCTGGCCGAAGCGATACAGGACCCTGGGAAGTGGCTCGCATGATACTCTCGGCGCTCGCGCGCTGAAGGAGAACTGACAATGGAAGAAATCGGCGCCCCGCGCTCCCTTTCCTCTGCCGTCGCCGTCTCGAACGGGAAAAAGAAACCCTTCTATACGAGCCTTTCGTGGCAGGTACTTTTCGGAATCGCCGTCGCGATTGTTCTCGGCTATTTCAAACCGGCGACTGCGATTGCCATGAAGCCGCTGGGCGACGGCTTCATCCGCCTGATTTCGATGATTATCGCGGTGATCATCTTCTGTACGGTCGTCACGGGCATTGCCGGCATGGAGGACATGAAGAAGGTCGGCCGCGTCGGTGGTAAGGCCCTGCTGTATTTCGAAGTTGTCTCCACGCTGGCTCTGCTGCTCGGCCTCGTTGTGGGCAACGTGGTGAAACCGGGGGCGGGCCTCAACGTAAACCCGGCTTTGCTTGACACCAAAGCGGTCGCCAGTTACGCGGGCCAGGCCAAGGCGCAAACGGTGACCGACTTTATCCTGCACATCATCCCCACCACAATCGTGGATGCCTTCGCGCGAGGGGACATCCTGCAGGTTCTACTGGTCGCCATCCTGTTTGGCTTTGCTTTATCCGCGATGGGCCTCGATGCAAATCGGTGGTCGAATTGTTTGACGGGATGACGCATGCGGTGTTTGGAGTAGTGAACATTGTGATGCGTCTCGCTCCCATTGGCGCGTTCGGTGCGATGGCATTCACCGTCGGCCAATACGGTATCTCATCGCTCAAATCACTGGCGAACCTGATCGCAACGTTTTACGTCACCTGCGTAGTTTTTGTTGTCGTTATCCTGGGTCTGGTTTGCTGGGCCGCAGGATTCAGCATCTTCAAATACCTTGCGTACATCAAGGAAGAGATTTTGCTTACGCTTGCGACGAGTTCATCGGAGCCCGCCCTACCAACGCTGATGAGGAAAATGGAGAAGCTGGGCTGCTCGAAGTCTCTGGTGGGCTTGGTGGTGCCAACGGGTTACACGTTCAATACCGATGGAAGCAGCATGTATATGACTATGGCGGCCCTATTCATCGCCCAGGCCACAAATACACATTTGACGCTCGGACAACAGCTCACCATCTTCGTCGTGGCAGTCCTAACCTCAAAAGGTGCAAGCGGCGTGCAAGGCGCCGCCTTTATCGCGCTCGTCGGAACGCTGACCGTAATCCCGACAATTCCCGTGGCCGGTATGGCATTGCTACTAGGAATCGACCGCTTCATGAGCATGTTCCGCGCATTGGTCAACATGGCCGGCAATGGCATCGCCACGCTGGTCGTGGCGCGCTGGGAGAAAGAGGTCGACGCGAAGACGCTGGCAAATAATCTGGCGTCACCTCAGCCACTGGCCGCCGTCCCGCAACCGGTCAAAGTCGGACAATCGGCAGTGTAACGAATTTGTTCTACGAACTCTCACTCTGGTGTTCGGTTAAAGCCCTTTCGTAAACTGATGGATCGTGGACCGCGCATTCCCTGGCGCACTCAGATGGGGAGCGATACACTCTGTGACTCCCGTCCCCCAGCCCGCTGACAAGACCGCCGCAGGATTCACGTTTTATCAGGGCTACATCAGCGTGGTCTACGGCCTTGTCGCGACAGAAGGCCTTGGACAATTAGGGCAGCAGTCCGGGTGGTATCTCCATATTCCTTCATGCGCGCTGCTTTTTCTCGGTGTCTTCGTCATCGGCCTTCACTTCTGGTTCATCTGTTCGACGGTTGACGAATCATCGCACAAGTTCTATCGAGCACTTGCAGGAGACAGGTGGGCGTACATATTTTTCTTCGTCGACGCCATTGTTGCCACAAGTTTTGCGTGGCTCATTCTGGCAATGTTTCATGGCATTTCTTCGGGGCGAGAGTTGCTGTTCGATTGGTTCTTGGTAGCGGCATCCTCGAGCCTCGCCTACGATCTTTATTCCTTGGTTTTGGTGGGCGCGGGCCGAAGTAGAACCTACGGGAAGGATATGCAGCAGGTCGTGTCTAGCTACGGCACGACCGTAAAGAATTGGTTGATTCAGGATTCCGTTTTTTTTCTCGCGGCCGTAGTGCTGTTTAGCTTGGACTGCCACACGCCTTGGTCCAGCCGTGGCCTCGATGTTTGCTTTGTGGCCGCGTCGATCGCCGTTCTCGCGATGGATGTGAAATTCCTGCCGGGCTCCACGGGCAAAACCCCACGGGGGGAGTAGCTTCCGATCTGATCGAAGGGCAAACCTGCTATTCGCTGAAGCGTCGGTGCGTCCGGATAACTTTCGCGCTTTTCGAGTGGCAATCCGTTGAACGGGAATTAGAGGTCTGAAATATTGGTGCCCGGGGCGGGAGTCGAACCCGCACGCCCCGGAGGGCAAGGGATTTTAAGTCCCCCGCGTATGCCATTCCGCCACCCGGGCACTGTGTAAAACCCTTTGTTTTATTGGTCAACCGTTGCTATCGGGTTACTCTCACTTACACCCGTTTACAGCAAGATAGTTACAATTGGTTACAGTTTGCGCTGCTGCCGTTGGTGGAAACGGTCGATGGCATCACGCGCCCGTGCGGCATCCTCCTCACGCGAAATGTTGTAACGATCGAACATGCTGCGCGTGACGTGGCCTGAAACATCCATCACCCTCTTTTCCTCCAACCCGGCATCCACCATGTTTCTAACAGCGGTGTGACGCGTGTGCCGCAGCAATATGCCAGCGTATCGTTTACGGCCCGTCGCGGTAGCCACCCACTCACCAGCACCGACAGCGACGGCAGCCTTGTACCACTGCCACCTGTATCTGCCCAGCGGAAACACCAGCTCGTCCGGTTGTCCTGGCTTGCGGTCGAAGTCCCCGGGAATGGGAACGATCCGTTGCCGTCCGGTCTTGGTGCTTGCACCCGGCAGGATAATGATGCGTTTCACCGTGTCGATGTCGCGCCAATAGATGCGCTTCAATTCATCAACCCGGATTCCCGTATGATAGGCCAGCGTGAACGCGCTCCGCAACGGTTCCTTAAGGTGCTTACGCAGGGGCTTGTACCACTCCGGCTTGAGGAAGATCGCGCCCCGTGCCTCATTCGGCTCCGCTACCACCGGAAAATAAGAGGGCATTTCGGCACGGGTGATCAATTCATCCTTACGCGCTTGGTTGAAAATCGCGCGGATCGTGGCCATGTAGCGGTTGGCGCGAGCGTCAGAAAGGCCCTCGGCCCGAGCCTCTGAGCGGAACCGTTTCAGATCTGCGATGGTAATGTCATTGGCCTTCCAGCCTTCGAAGTATTTATCTAGGCGAGGGATGGTCGCCAGCGTGGGGCTACCGTCCTTCTTGTACTTGAGCGACCGGAGGCCCTTCATCACGCAGTGCTGGAGAAAGTTATCGCGCAGCTTGTCGTAGGAAACCTTCTTGGGGTCAACGACGGTAGGCCGACGGCCTCCGATCTCTTGCAGCTTGGCCCGGAGAACGCGCTGCGCGAACTGACGATCCTTTGAGTCGGTGGATTCGTACTTCTTGACGCGCTTGATGGTTCCGTCCGGCTGCTTCTCTGGCGCATACCAGGTGACCCACCAAATGGGGCCACGCTGATAGACACAACCGTCGCCATAACGCCCGCGTGATTTCTTTTTCTCTTCCACGGATCGAATTATAATCCAACCCCTTGTTAATAAATTGTTCAAAACATACGTGCGTTGTTCGACATATCCGGTCGTGCTAGAATCCGGCACCAAGGAAACCAAATGCGCCTGCCCAAGCCGGATTTCCCAAGTGACAGAGTTAAACACCTTGAAAAGCGAATCAAGGAACTGAATGATAAAGCCTCTCAACTGCTACTTTTCTTGAGCTTCGCGCTCGTGGTAGCAGCAATACTGGAAACTACGGGCCATCAGCTCGGACCTCTCCAGACGGAGTTGTTGACCAGAGGTATGCGGTGCTGGACATACGCAATCTTCCCTATACTCATCGCTGTTCTTCCCGTTAAAGAATTAAGAGAACGGTCAGAAGGTTGGTACAAATTCATTCGTTGTTCAAAATTTTTGCTTCTTTTGGCCGCCATCCTCATCATTATGAACGGCACACGTTTCTTTGTACATGCCATCTACCATCTGGGATCGACCAAGTGGTAGCGAGCCTGTCAAGATTAGAGAGGAGCAAGCTGTGGCCGAAACTAATTTTTCAAAGCTCAACACCGTCCTATTGGTTGTCGTGGTTGTGCTACTGCTTTGGAATTTGTTCTGGAAACCACAGGTGCAGTTAAGTGGGAGATTCCAGGCCGTGATCGCCAGCGCAGGAGCGGCCCTTGACACGAAGACAGGCCAACTATGTCGGACGGCTGGACCGCCAGACAAGGACAAGATACCTCTTTGTTCTGAGTTAAAGTGATTTGCGAGCGGCCCGGCACAGCCGACACTTGGTTTGATAGATGCGACGGCGGACGTGTCAGGACGAATTTTTCTTGCGGAAATTCTGCCGGGTGTAATCCTCAGTTCGATACTGCGAAGACTTCCCGCAGTGCGGGCAGCGAATGGCCGTGTTGGAATGGAACTCGCGAGATAGCTCAAACTCGAGGTTGCACTTGTTGCACGTCAGCTTTCCCCATTTTCCTGTAATAGCGGCCATGTCAACTCAGTCCAAATTTACTCTTCAAGTTTTCCAGTTCCTTCTTCTTGTTCTCCGTCGCGCATCGCCTATGCCGCTGGTCAGCGAGGGCGAGCACTTCCTCGGTGAACGCGGTTATCTCCTGCACCCAGTCGCCCTCTATGAACGCCTCCACCCTAGGCGCTCTCCAGACCGTTCCAAGCCACTGGTCCTCTTCGCCCGAGTAGGACAGGTCAAGCAGCGTTTGATCGCGCGTGCTCACCATGAGATTGCCCGTCACGTCCGGGTTGCCGGAGGGGTCGGTACCGTAGTTCTTTTTGAAGGCGAAAAGATACGGTTTCTCCCTGAAGAAGATCACGCGCATCTGGACTGAGTTGCCACCTGACCTTGTGTCGAGGACCTTGACGTCTGTCACGTAAGCCGGGAGCCTTTCTGGATTCGGCCCTTCCTCTAGAAACTCGAGGTGGTCGTGGAATAGGGTCAAAAGGTCGCAGAGTCCAAGCTCCTTGGCGCGCTCCCGGCGCCTCTGAACCTCCGCTAAAATCCGTTCCTCTTCGGTCATGAAAACGTCCTTGATTGATGGCATCGCCGACAAGGGTCGGCATCTATTTCCGGATATACTCCCGCGCAGAACTGTACACCCGCAAATTCGGTTTATCAATGCAGTAAGACTGCCAGAAACAAATCGGCCCACCGTTGCTAGCGGCGGGCCGAGGGTTGAGGAACCGGATTGTGGCAGGACTCTAGGGTGATGCGAACCGAGCCAGTGCGAACACCAGTAGGAATCCTAGCCAGAAGAAAACGGCGAACACCGTGGAGACGTTGAATCCGACGCCGCCGTAGAAACCGAACGGGAGCCTGTGACCCAGGTAGCCTCTCATAGCTCCTCCAATATGTAGCGTTCAAGACCTTCGGCCAGAGACTCTTGCAATTCCCCGGCCTGCCACATTTTGACCACGGCGAGCATATCGGCGTCAGCGCATTCCACGCATCTCGCCCCATCATGCCGGAAAACAAAATCTGTTTTCTGATGGCCGCATTCGGGGCAGAGGACGGCGCTCGTGGAGTAGGCTACGACCGTGCTCATCGCTTGCCTCCTCTCAGCGCTCGGCAAACTGCCACGGCTTGATGCCACGTGCATTTCAGTGCTCGCTTGATGACGGCTACTGGGTACACAACGATTCCCGCCTTTTTCGCAGTGGCTATCATTTCTGCTGTGACCTTTGCGGGCTTTTTCCCTTTTCCGTTTTTCTTGGTGCGCATGTTGTCTCCTTATCGGTTATCTTACCGATAAGTAAATACTAGCCCAGTTGTGCCGCGATGTATCCGGTACTGTTGGACAATCCTGCCAGGGTGGGATTCTGGAGGTCTTTTTATACACTGCTACGGGGCGGTTTTGTGGCCATTGGAGGACTTTAGCGCCCTAGTTAGGCTAGATTTGTGGCAGTTTCAACGGCGGGCATTTGATGAGCTTTCTTCCACCGACGGCAGCAGGCTTTTTGTGAACGGTTCAGCCAGCCGTGCTTGCGGATCGCGCCTGCCACCTGAATGACGTGACCGACCGGAATGTCACTGTCGGCAGCAATCTGTTCGGCGGTTGCGCACTCCCTGAACCAACGCACGAGCACGTATGCCATCTTTGCCACGCGGGTGCGGGCACGTTCCCGGCGCTTCATTTCCACCGGGCCGCCGTCCTCGCGAAATGCTATCGGAAAAAGGTGCATGAGGTAGGCTTGACACAACTCGTCGTTTTGTGTCCACCCAGGCACGTCGCGTTCGTGAATCTGTATCGGAAGTGCCGAACAACTATTCCAGGAGATGCCGTGTCGTGCTTGTAGCTGCGTGTCAACGTCGCAGCCTTTCATTGGCGGCGTGTCACCTGTGGGAATTATCACGACCTGCTTTTCGGTCGAGCCGTTGATCGTCTGATCATCGAGACCGAACTTGCGGAGCACCGTTTCCCATTCACGATAGGTGCGCCTATCTTTCGCCGGGTAGTACATTTCTTTTACCGTCGTGGGTGGCAATGTGCCGCCAGGAGTGTTGATAAAGATTGATCTTCCATCGCCGTACGGATCCTCACGGAACGGAACGACCAGTGATTTGAGAAAATCTCGGTTGCTCGCGCCGTACGCCTCAATCCTTTCGTCCGCCACCTTGTCACCCAAGAGATATGCCAGCTCTAGGTCGTGTGCGTTGATCGTGTGTGCCGGGCTGTAGGTTTTCAGGTCATACGGCATGAATGATCCTTCGTAAGAGAAGTGTTCACGCGCCGGCGGAGAACGAACCCCATAAAGGGGGGTGCTCCATTGGCCCTGACGACGCGTGAACCACATGGGCCAAATTTTTAGAAAAGATTGGGAGTGGCGGTTGACGGCCACTCCCTCAGCAACGCACGGCTAGGAGGGTTGATAAGACCCGGTCAAACGTGCGATGCCCTCGGCTTTGACCAAGACCGAGAGGTTCCGATTAGCTCCAGAGTGCCATCACGATTGGTGGGGTGCTTCCCGATGACGGATCGAAGAGCGTGGCATCGGCACGGGCACGTCCAATGTACAAAGCCTCACCACTGGTGATGTCGGCTTGTGAGAGTTGGATTGACCTCTGAATCCCCGGACGGCTGGCACGGATCACGATGTGACTCAAATCGCCAAAGAGGACCGGACCTACACCGATGGAGAAAAATGTAGTGCTAGCGAGGCTCGGGCAAACGTATAGGGGCTTGCCCAACAACATTTCGCTATCACCTTCCATGTCGATGAGTGGCCGTCCTTGGTTGTCGGTCGCATTGCGAACATATTTGTATGCTTGGTCGCTCATGAGCCAGGCGCATTTGTCCTGGGCACGGTACCAGCGGTTCACAGCAAAATAAATGCTGTTGATGTCAGTGCTCGTGGCTTTTCCGGCGCTTTGGTTGTTGACGGTCGGACTTCCCAGAGAGGAGATGATTCCCGTCATGTCGATGCCGCCCTTCCCGTTCAGGACGCTTGCACCGATCTTCCTTGCCAGTGCCACGGCTGAAGAACGCACGATTTTTGTCGAGAAATTTGGGATGTCCTGCTCGCCTTCCATGCTGGCAGCGAACGATGCCTTGAAGATGATGTCCGAGCGAAGTGTGCCGCCCTTCACCGTGGGGATGACCTGGGGATTTTGGCGTGTGGCCTCCGTTACGATCTGTCCAGAAATCGTAGATAGGTCAAAACCCGAAACGGTTGACGGTTGCAAAGTTGTCCCATCCGTCATTTGAAAATCCGTGACGGTGTCATCCAGAAGTGGATCAACTTGTGCCATAGCGGTTCGCAACGTGGGATCGTATTCCATCGGAACCGTAAACCCACCGGGAATTCCTTGCGTGTACGATATCGACTGCTGCCCGGCCAGCCAATCCCTCAACTCTTCCTTGGGGAAGTTTCCGGCCAGGTAGGCGTCGAACTTTTGCCGATAGGCCGCAGCATCGCGCTTCACGTGCGCTGTGGCGTCCTCTAATAGTGCGGCTGAGTATTTCTGGCGAAGTTCTTCGGATGACAGCCCGACGTTGCCGAGTTCCTCGGCCCTACGTTTTGCTTTCTCTGATCCGGCAGTGTCCCCCTTAGCCAGGAGGTCCTTGGCGAGGAAAGTCAGTTGCCTCATTTCAACTAAACATTGTCCTGATGGTTGCATTGGTGTTTCCCTTCGGTGGTGCGATTTGTGGTGCAGTGGTGCTAGAAAAGTTCTGAAGCGTTTGACTTGCTGTGTTCAGGTGCAACATACGGAGAATTTGGATTTGCGAGCATCCGTTGCTCTTCTTGGAACGCCTTGAACTCGACGCCCAATGTCTTGGCCCGTTTTTCCAAAATGAGTTGCATGATTGGCTTAGGGCACGATGCGCGCATCCCAGCGGTGATGTCGGTCATGTTGCCGTGGCGCGAACTTATGAACCTTACTTCTGCGTTGGTGAACTGCATTTTCATTTCCCCCCTTGCTGAATTTGTGGTGCCACTAGCTGAGGAACGTCGTCGGCGTATTGAGTGACTTAGTGGCTAATTCATCCACTTCATCCTCATCAGCCGGGATGTTCCAGGGCGACTCTGGGTACTCACTGTCATCGTCACGCACGGCATTCATGACAGGTGTCTTTACAGCCGCCTGTTCGGGCGGCGTGTAGTTTGGCTTTTTGTTTACCGATAGATTTGGTGAAACGCTAGACGGCGGATGTGCCGCGTGATGTCTTACGTCATTGCCTTTTCTCGCCATTTTGTTTTCCTCCTTTCCGTTGAATTTTTGTTTCCTTAATCCCCTACTTGTACAAAACGATAAATCGGTGCCACTACCCCGGATGGTGGAAGTGACAGCGGCGAGGGCACCCAGCCTTCAGGGCTCTCCTCGGAAACTTTAACCGCGCGGGCGAGTTCGTCCTTCGGGAGGTTCAGTACTTGCCAGAGGCTGATCCCGGTGCGGGAGTGGAATTGCATCAAGCATTCGCCCTTGCGCCGAAAGGCAGCGGTTTTTTCCAATGCCACCGGATTTTCCTTTGCGCCAGTGCCACCGACAACGGTCATCTTCACGGCACGGTCTAAGAGCCGCCCGATGCATTGACCGTCGGATAGTTGATCAGCTGCGACGGCGGGGCAGGGGTTCATGACTTCCATTGGTGAATGATCGCGTGCCAGTTGCCGTAAGACCTTTTCTTCATGCTGTGTGAGTGCCATTTACTTTTTCTCCTGTTTCAAATTTGACTCCAGTTTCTAAAAGCATGATGCGTTCCGAGATATTCTTGACTGCTTCCACTGCTAGCGGATGCGGCCCGCACTCGGCCATGACATCCTCCAGCATTGATTCAACTTCTCTCAGCCCATCGGCGTCGCGGTAAGGCGGCGTCAGATCGTCTATAAGCTGCTGAATTTCTTCACGTTTGGTCATCGTCATTTACCGTGAGAACTAGTTTATTGGTCGTGCGGGTCATCCTGGCCAACGTGGCCTTGACACCTTGATTAAATGACTTCTCGCCAAGGATGAGCACGTTGCCCTTCACCTCAGCAAAGGGAATCAGTGATGCCGCGACACGCGCGGCTGTTGCAGAACGGTTCGTCATGTCACACCACCGTGTACAGGGCGACAGGGCGACTGCCCCGCGTGCGATTGCAAAGTCCTTCGTCGATCAAGGCACTAAGTTTCTTTTCGGAATCCTCGAGGCCGGTTCCCAGAGCGGCGGCGATGGTGGCCAGGGACTGCCCGACGGACGTGAGCACGTTCAACGCATTCACGTGCTTGACCTCAAGTTTGGAAATGCGGAAGTTTCTAGTTGTGTTTCCCATTTTTAATTCTCCCTTTGCACTCGGAACATTTTCGTGAAGTACGATTTCTCATCAAATGCCACCTCAGGTGGTTCGCTCGAATAGCACCCCTCCGTTTCGCCCAAACAGGTTGATTGAGGGCACCCTTGCGCTTGGCCCACTTCGGTTGATTCTTCGCGCCCTTCTGTTTTGCCGACTTCGGTTGATTCAGGCCGCCCTTCAATCCCCCGATGCGACCCGCTCGTGCCCAACGAGATTCCATTACTGTTCTCGGTCATGCGTCGTTTGTGCTGCGCGATCAAAGTGCGCTTCCGGTCTTCGATGGTTCGGGCCATCGTTGTAACTCCTCGAATGTTTTGACTTCCGGCAATGCAAAAGACGCGAAACTTTCGACTTTCACGCCGGTGCGGATGAAATTTGAAAATTCCTTGACGACCTGCTGTGCAATTTCGTGGTTCGGGTCGCTGGCCAAAAGTTCCTTCGCAGTAAGGTAAGCTCTGGCCTCCCACCGAGGAACGTTTCTCCCACGTAGACCAGCATCCTTTATCAATTTTTCGACTTGTGCATCGGTCATGGTCAGTTCACCTTGAAAAGTTCTTCGGCTTCCTTCAAAAGGTCCTCGCCGCTTTTCTTCGGCGTCTTCGTGTTAGTTACCAGCTTTCGCAATTTCATCAGCGTGGACAGGTTCCCAAACGCCGGGTTGCGCTTTCCGCCTATCGTCTGCCCGTAGTGACAGGCTTTCATGGTCTTCGCGATCAGATCGTCAAGGCGGGCTAGCTCCGATTTCTGCCCTTCGTCCAATGCGGCGGGAGGCAACTCGCGCTTCTTCGCGCGGTTCAAGTTGCTTGCGTTCCCCGATAGCTCAAGGTCGGATAGAGATTTTTTCTCACTCATCTTTCCCATCTCTTTCCCGCGTGATTTGCTTGCCTTTTGTCACTCAAAACCATTGATTTCGATCGAGATGCTGAAAAAACTGAAAACAACTTTCGTGAAACACTGATCGCATTTGCGGAAAACCGCGCACGTGTTCTTAGCACGTGCTAAAACAACTTTCACCCCGGGTATCGGGTAGGGGGTGCTTCACCGCCGCAATCTCTTCCATGCGCTCACGGCTGTCAGCCAGAGGAACATCAAAGGCACGTGCAGCAGGATCATTGCTGTGCCTCATGTTGCAGCGCAGTGGGCGCGGGCATGACGTATCGCTCCAACGCAACCTGAGCCTCAGCGGTGAGGGACCGGCGGTTAGCGCGGGCACTCTCTACCAGAGAAGCCTTCAATGAGGCAGGGATACGCAGCAGTATCGGAGAACGCATGTCCATTGAATTGTCCTTGCGTGGATTTTGTTGCCAGAGGAGGTGTACTTAACAACTCACTCTATATCTTTATAGTACACAGTTGCTATCACAATGTAAAGGGACACGCGGTAGCACGGTAGCACTAAATGGCTTATCCAGAGGCTATAGTGCGTGCGTTGTTTTTGGTAACCCGTCTCGTTTCTAGTATTTATTAAAAAACCAAGAGATCCGTATTGGCCTTATAGTGCTACCGCGCTACCGAGTCGGCATACTGGCAATAATTGTTACAGTACTAGCCCAGATAGCCTCTACGGAGGGTGTTTAGTGCTACCGTGCTACTGAGGCCGGTTTGGAAGGTGTACTTCAGGTAAGGCCGAAGGCCAGAATCATTAGGCAGTGTTCGTCACTCACATTCACAATAAAGATTTACGAAGGCCTCAACGCCTACATCACAAAGACGGCACAAAGGACTGACGATTCCTAGTTGAACGTGCCAACGGTAGTGAGTAGCAATGGGGCCAGCCTTACGACCATTGGCTGAGGCTTCATCCGGGTGATCCTTGAACCATTGTGCTGCGGCAGCGGCAGCCTTACGGCCATGAGCGGAGGCTTCTTCCGGGTGTTCTTTCACCCATTGTGTAACGGCAGCGCCACCCTTACGACTGTTGGCTGAGGCTTCCTCAGGATGTTCCTTTCGCCACTGCGACGAAACACGTCCGGAATTCACCGCCACGATAGACTTTCCATCGCTATTCTTTTTTATATGAGCTACACGAGAACCTTCAAGTCCCATACCGTGATGATCCTTTCCTCCCGGCACAGTAATGTTGAGGCCCACCGACCCAAACGCCGCTCGGTAGGTATGCAGCTTAAACATCCAAGCCGTTTCTTGCCAATTCAGATTAAAGGATAAATCCTTATGGCTCTCACCCTCCACCCGTTCTAACTCGACGAGTTCCGCCTCGATGCCGCAACCATAAAGCAAAAGCTGTAACATCTGTTCAAACCGCGACTGGCCCTTAAGATGTCCTTTGTGCCGCCGTGCAACATTTATCGACTGCCCGACATAGAGCCAGCGCCCCTCACAGCGGTATCCGTAAATGTAGCCGACGTGCATCAAATCACCGTCTTTTCTAAGCTGACCTTGACCTCTTCGGCCACGCCGGTCAGGAACTTGTCAAACACGGGTTGCAGGTCAGCGAGCTTATAGCCGCGAATCTTTAGCTGTCCGGTGCCTTCACCGTAGTCCAATTCCTCCTGCTGGTCCTTGCTAAGCGAAATGGATTTTGACTTAATCTCGAAGTCACCGAGCAGATCGGCCACGTCGGTCGAGTCGATAGGATCGTGATCCTTGCGGTAGCGATTCCAGGGCCGCTCCTCCTGGCAAAGCAGGTCCTTTACCAGTACAGCGGACGGAAGGTGCTTGATCTTGCGCGTGTGGAATATGTTGCGCACGTCACGTAGCAGCAGGTCGCGGCTGTTTTCCTTCTGGTGCAGTGGCGGCATCTTGGCTGCTTCCCTCGCCCGGCCTGGCCAGTCACCGCCCGACAAATCGGCGATGGTCAGAAGCGGTTCCCAGTTGTCCTCGGCGCGGTTGCCGAGGCCAGAGGTATCGGGCACGTGGGTCTGGAGCTGTTCGACATTATCCTTGGCCCAGCGCGCTGCTTGCCGACACAAGCGGGTAATCATGTCGGCTGTGCCGGCGGGCAGACGCCGCAGGTTGAACTTTTCCACCTTCTCCGCCGGGCCTTTGCGAAATAGGTTCACGAGGATTGAGCGATTTCGCATCGTGAGCGGCGGCTTGCCGATCATGCCGTAGGCTTTCGGACCGAAGCAGTTGAAGCGGCGTGGCAGCGAGTCATCACCCACGCAACGATGCACCCAGGCCATCGCCCGTTTATGCCCCGCGTTAAAGATTCCGATCAGTTCCTTATTTTTTTCCTCGCTGACAAGCATGCTGTCGAGTTCGTCGATCAGCAGGGTGGGATGAACGGCATCAATAACGCGGTACACGATGGCGCCCGTAACGCTGCTGGCGGGGCAGGCACGGCAGGCAAATTGCAGCAAGATTTCAAGGGCCGTCGTCTTTCCGCATTCGCTCGACGGTGCTGTCACGCCGAGGTAGGGCAAGATGCTGAATTGTTCGCAGCAATATGTCGCAACCAGCCAGAGGGCAAGCGTGTCGGCATCGGATGGTTTCTGGAAGATCACAAAGCGTTTAACGAAGGCGGATAGTTCTGACAGCAGCGCCGCCCCATTCACTTCTTCATCCCACGGCACGGCGTCCTCAATCTTTAGCTCGGAACCTGCGACTGAGTCCTTTTCACCCAAGAGAAACTTGCGCTGCCGTTCCACCTCTTTGTCGAGGACCGTAGGGCGCATGCCGGTCTCTTTGATTGCCCGTTTGCGAAAAGCCTCATATTCGATTGGCGTCAAATGTGCCAGATCGTCCACACGCTTCTTTAACTCTTCGGGGTTCATGACCTTTTCCTCCTAGAAGTAACTTCGGCGTCAAACTGTTCCGTAGCGCAATCCATAAAGCGTGTCAGCCAGTCGAGAAATTCACAGTGGTGGCAGCAATAGTGCTTCCAGGTGCTCCTCGGTCCCTCAAAGCCGGTGGCTCGTCCGCGGTCGTCCGTAAAAAGCTTGTGGCCGGGCGCTTCCTCGTCCGAAAAGTCGTCGGGCATTTTAAGAAGATAGTCGCCGTGGCCTAAAAGAATCAGGTGCTCCTCGGGTGAGAGGAATATGGGATGCGGCCAGCGGGCCAGGACGCGGCCGTCCGGCAGAAGCTCCTCGGTCATGTTCTTCGCGTTTCCATCGAGCGCGGCCACGTAGCCCAGGACCATAAGATTGGACACGTCGGAAACGCTAGGCATCCTTGGCTTGCGCGGCTTTTCTTGAGTGGTCGTCGTGGTATCGCCGAGCCAGTCGCGCAGTCGTTCACGTGCGCCGCCGTCATCAATTGTTTTCATGACCCGGCGGCCCACTTTCCCCAAAATTCAATGAGGGTCGTGCGCCCGGGATTCCACCAGGATTCCTCGTTCGAGATCCGGAAATAAAGGTTCCACTGGGAAGCAAAGTGCGCGGCGCTGGCCGCGATCTTGACGTACTCTTCAGGACTGGCATAAGGCTGCACGATAATGACGGGGTGTCCTTTGTGATCGGAGTAGATGCGGGGGTGGTCCCAGAGACCCCGGGGAATGTGGCAATCTTGATCGGCGGTTATGAGGTGAGGGCAGCACTGGCCAAGCAGCGTGTGCGCGCACCAGTTGACCTTGGCGGCACTCTTAAACCGCATGTAGCCGTGCCGGTGGCAGAAGGCACGCTCGACGGCTTCATTGAAAATTTCCTGGGTATTAGCTTGTGGTGATGGATCAGGATCATCAGCGTACATCGCAACACACTCCTCAAATAGAGTTTGTTTGCGCGATGTTCCGCTTTGCGGGAACTTAGTAAGGGAGGGTGAAGCCCTTGGCTCGGTCGCGTGAGCCTCTTCACTGCTTAGCGCCAGTGAAATGCGCCTCCCGAAATTCTCAGCCCCTCGGGTATCGGGGGACAACTGCAAGTTCTTACTATCGAAATAATATCCCAGTTGGTGACCCGTGTATATAGTCGGACAGGCGATCCTGACATATTCCATTTTAGAGCCGGATCGGAAGGGCCGGCGCTGCGGTCGCCGGCGCCTCCGTGATTGGAACTAAGCGGCCTTACTTCTTTCCCCTGACGCGATCGAGTGTGAGAACAAACGTTTCCCCGGACGCATTGCGTCCTTCAGTCACCTTTACGTAATCTTCCGACCAACCGTTGCTGGCCGGTGAGATAGTCTTGCGCACCAACTCCAGGTTGGCTGGATCGAAATACAACCGGATGACATTAGCATCGCCCGCGAGGTTGAAAACCATATCATCAACATCACTGAGATGTGAAAGATCGTGCATGCAAAGGTCCACCCGAATCTGTATCGGAGGCATCCGATGCGAAAAGCACAAGCCTGATTTGTGATCGGTCTTGAGTCCACAACTTTCTTTCTTACAGAGTTTCGCCTTCATATTGTTGCTCCTTCCTGTGTCGTTGGCTTGCGCTCGGTGAGAAGAATCTCGAAGAGCTTTAGTTCCACGACGTTCCAAAGCGCCGGTTCTAGCAACTCGTCAATCTTCAGTCCGAAGTCAAAGACCGAGTCGTCATCGAAGTATGGCCGGAGGTCATCACCATGATCGAAATTAAAGTGTGACCCAGTATATTCCCTGGCAATGTCAGTCACTGTGTCTGACGACAGATCGGTCTCGCCAGAAGCGATCACAGCACGGGCAGCCTCTTCCGCATCGTTATTGTCAAGGAACTGTTGCATCTTTTGCTTTACGTAGGCATCAGCCAGGTCGCCCATGAGTTGGTCGGGAATTACTGGCTTTGCTACAACATCTTGTTCTTCTGACATTTTTTCTTGCTCCTTGTGTTTTGAATTTGGATTTCTATTGCTTGGCCGGTGGTGCTACGCCACCTCCTTTCTGGCCGCGGCATGGCGCGCCGAAACCCAGGGGTGGGTGTTCTTGCGGTAGGGGGAAATGACGCGCTTGCGGCGGAGTAAGAGGTTGTCTAAATCTACGCGGTCGATCCTGAAGCCAGAGGCAAAGCGACTGGCCCTCAACTCGCCATCGTGAATGAGCTTGCGGAGATATTGCTGGGAGCAGCGGACGTAGAGACAGGCTTCCGCCACGGTAAGCCAACGGGAGCTAGCATCTACGAGAGCTTTCTTGGGATCGGACAATGGGCAAACTCCTGCATCGAGTTTGCGCAACGTCCGCTATTGCGGGCGGCCTGGGATGTGTGGCGGTCGGCCTGACTGCGCGTTCGCTCCGTCGTTCACGGGTTATTCCGATTAGTGGCGGAGCATCAACCCTCTCCGTGTTACGAGGGCACAACCAGAATACTAGGTTGATAGAGTTTGTCAAGTGAACATATGAGCCACAAATTGGTTACACAGATTGGTTACACACAAGCGGTTTTATTGGCTATTGTTCACGATTGCAAGGGATTTTAAGTCCCCCGCGTATGCCATTCCGCCACCCGGGCACTGTTGTTGAAAATCTAACCTAACTGTACGACGTGCTGCAATACCGACGCCTCGGCAGTGATTTTCCCTGCCTCAAGTCACGCAGGTTGTAGCAACGCGCGAATCAGTGCGCTCCCACGGCTTGGGCATCTTGAACTCCGACCGACCGGCCGGGACGGGCAAACAAAATCGCGCATGCGCCCAGCAGAACGGCGGTGCCGATTGCGGCAAAGAGTCCCGCTGACCCCAAGTGAAACTGTAGCAGCCACCCAGTGACGTAGGGCCCGAGGATTCCACCGAGCCGCCCGACACCCAGCATCATGCCGACGGCTGTCCCTCGCACTTCCGTATCGTACGCAGCAGCGGTGAAATTGTTCAGGATATTCTGGCCGCCAAGAATACAGAATCCCGCGGCCGCCACGAAAATAATATTCAGCGCATGAATATTTACAAGAGCGAGCATCCCGACGGAGGTTGCTCCACCCAGCCACCAAATCACCATGGCAGCGCGATTCCCTCCGCTGCGGTCCGCAAAGTAGCCGCAAACAAGCGAACCGACAAATGCCATCAGTTGGATCAATGCTCCGAAGCCGAAACTCACAGCGAAAGTTTCACCACGTTGCATCATTGCCGTTGGGACCCAGCCGGTCAATCCGAAGATGCCGAATAAAATGCAGAAAGCCGCAGCCCAAACCGCCAGCGTCGTTCTCCGATAGCGATCACCCAGTAGCGACGAAATCGAGGCCACCCGGTCGCGCGGCTCCGGGAACATGAATTCGACACCGGGCGATGCATACAACGATGCTCGCGATGGATTCAATCGGCTGAGAGTCGCCGCAATTCCCCGCGTTTGACCGCGCATGGCCTCAAACTGCAAAGACTCGGGGAGTACCGCATGGCAAACGATCGCAAGCACCATGGAAAGTGAGGCCGCATAGTAAAGCGCCTGCCATCCAAGCGTAGGTGTGAGATAAATTCCAACCGCCGACGCGACGATACCGCCTGTAGCCCACCCGAACGCCCAACTCCACGTTGAAAATGTGTTCGCGAGCCGCCGCGGCGCATATTCGTTTACGTACGTGACCCCGATCGGCAAAAGCGCGCCGAGTCCTATCCCCGTGAGGAACCGAAATCCGCAGAATGACCAGAAGGAGTTCGCGAAAACTGCCGTTGTGAGGCTAAAGATCGTGGCGATCCACAGGGCCGCGAGCAATACGGCGCGGCGCCCGTAGCGGTCCGAGAATTTGCCCTGGACCAGCGAACCGATCATGAAACCCACGAGTCCGCTCGAAATAAGAAATCCAGCCTGGCTCGGCAGGAGATGCCACGGCTTCATCACGTAGTGAATTACGTAGGCTGGATTAAACGTGTCATATCCATCGAAGAACACTACCATCCAAATAAGGGCGGCGATGAGACGATGATACGGCCCAATAGGAGCACTCGCTATCTCCTCGCGTACGTCAATCATGGTGTCCGCATTATATGGAAAAAGTGCGGGAACCCATAGCGCGCACGGCCGCGCTCGAGTTTGCAGAACAAGCGCAAAGGGAAACCATCAAGGCGGTGAGTCCCGAGGGCCAAACTCTAAGAATGCAAATTTTTGGGAGCTCACGTCGTTGCTAGCCGTCTATCGGGCTTAAGAGTGGTTGCCTGAAAATTTCGATCGCGGTGCGGCTGCGTTCCGGAAGTTACGGGAGCACGCCGACCGTCTTCAGGTAGTTATATTCATCGAGTTTGCCGGCTTTCTGAAGCATCGATTGCAACTCGGCGGGCGAAATGTGCGAACCGAAGGGATCTTTGCTGTCCGCAATTGCATAGGCTGTCACGGCGATCACAGCGGCGCCTTGTATTAGGTCCTTCGCGACAACAGAATCAAAGGTGTCGGATGCCTTGTGGTGTAACGGGAGGTACTTATCCCAGTCATTCCAGAGAACGAGCGAAGGTACTCCCAGGCCGTCGAAAGCCGCGTAATCTGTCTGGAAGATGTACTGAGTGTCCGAGGTGATGCCATCCGCTCCGAGGCCGGCAAGCAGCGGCTTGAGTGCTGCGACTCCTCCTCTTTCATCTTCGCGAGCGATGATGTCCCAACCCTTGGCGGGTTCCGACCCGCTATCGGTAATCAGGATGGCATCAATCTTCGGCATTTCGGCCATGTGCTGCCTCACGTAGGCTGTGGATCCAAGCAAACCTTCCTCTTCCCCGCCAAAGAGAGCGAAACGAATCGTACGGCGGGGCGCACGATTGAGCGCCTTTATAGCGCGAGCTGCCTCTAGTACGCTCGCAACACCGGTCCCGTTATCTTGAGCGCCGGTTCCCGGCTGCCAGGAGTCGAGGTGCGCGCCAACCATAACGACTTCGCTCGAGAGTTCCCGGCCGGGGATTTCAGCGATGACATTCGGAATCTTAACGTTATTGCGAATACTGTTCACCAGGGAGAACCGCACAGTTACCGGGCCGCGTTCAAGGAGCCTCTTCATCAACAAGACATCTTCCAGGCCGATCTGTGCTTCAGGGACAGAAGAGATCTTTCCGGAGAATTCAAGGACCGCAAGGGACTCGCCCCCATTAGCAATCCCGGAGACAAGAATGGCGGCGGGGGATATGTAATGAAGGTGCTCAAACCCCGCGAGGATTTTGTCCATCGAAGGATTCTCCCCGTAGCTCGATCGATCCACGAGCGCTATCTTCCCCGCAAGTTTTGCCTTCTGTGCATTCAGAGCGTCAGGAAGGAGGCTCGGGACATACACGACTTCGCCCGTGAGGCCCTGCGGGAGCGTCGAAGGGCTCCAGCCTACGGAATAGATGTGGAGCTGATGTTCGACGGGTTCTAGTATCCGTCCGGTGGCAGGCCCTTCAGGCTCCCAGGTCGCGGCAATCGTCCATTCCTCGGTGTGAACATTTGCAAGGCTGAGCGCATTGAACTGTTGTTCGGCCCATTCGACCGCGCGCATATAGTTGGACGAGCCCGTAAGTCGCGGGCCGATCATGTCGGCTAGATGGCCTTCGTATTCGTAGGCCTTCCCGTTCAACACGGAATCGCCAATGAGCTGGCGCACGGCATCGCGGGTTTCAGGAGCGACGGAAAAAGGAGTGCTAGTAGCGGAGGACTGGGCTGCCAGATGAACCGGAGTGCAAAAAAACAATGCCAAACACATTTTTCGTGTTAACCGCATGCGCGTGATTATAGCGCATGCCACAACGGAGGATCATGCATCAATCTCATCCGGCGCGATCTATGTTTCGAGCCGCTGTAGATTGTAACCGACAGGATTGTTGACACGTCTTTCCTTGGAGACTAGACTTCCTGCACTTGGACTCAGGACCAACTCACATTGAGGTGACGGAGGGATCCCGTGAATATTAATATCGATCGGAGCCTGCGAATCAGGGCATTGGGCGTATTGGCCGGCTTCTGCTTGTTGGCCTTGCTTGGCGCCATGGGAGCGCGCACGCAAACCGCGCCAAAGTTCAAGTTCGATCCGGAGTGGCCCAAGCCATTGCCGAACAAGTGGAAGATGGGGGGCGTCACGGGCTTGGCCGTGGACAAGGATGATAACGTTTGGGTGTTGGATCGTCCGAACGATCTGACGGATATTGAGCTCGAGGCGGAGCTGACTCCACCGATTGCCGATTGCTGCGTCCGGCCTCCTGCGATGATCCACCTCGACAAGAGCGGCGACGTCATCGGCTCCTTCGACCCGCCACAAGGGCACGGCATGACGGTGGACAGCAAAGGATTCGTCTACATTGGGAACACTGTCAACGGGCTGAACACTGTCCACAAATACGATCCGGCGAGCGGCAAACTTGTCGGCGAAGTGCCTCGCGCACCTGAGGCGCAGCCGGGCGGCGGCGGAGGTGATGCCGCCCCTGAGGGTGCGCGCACTCCTGGCCGCGGCAGCCGCGGGCCAGTTGCGGGATTTCTCGCGCCGCCAGGCGGCCGTCCTCAACCTGATCCTGCGGCGCGGGCGGCGCGGGCGGAAGCGGTTGCGGCCTTTCGCGCCAAGTATCCCCCGACAACGCCGATGATCGTGGGAAACATCGAAGAGGTACGGCTCGACGAACCGGCTCACGAACTTTACGCCGCTGATAGTTACCTGGGCGGGCGCGTGATGGTGTTTGACATGGACACGCTTAAGTTCAAGCGGGGCTGGGGCGCCTATGGCCACGCGCTGTCGGAAATCACCACCGATGACGCGGACCGCGCGTATACTCCCGGCGGGTCTATGCCCAAGGAGTTCCGGGGCCACCTCACGCTAAATGTTTCCAACGATGGGTTCGTCTACGCCGCGGATCGCATGGCGAACCGCATTCACGTCACCACGAAGCAAGGCAAGTTCGTGAAGGAATTCATCCTGGCTCCAATGACGGGCGTAGGCGGCTCCACCGGGGGCGTGATGTTCTCGCCGGATAAACAGCAGAAGTTTTTGTATATTTCCGATCTCACGAATAACCACATCTGGTTCCTCAATCGCGAGGATGGCGAGGTCGTGAGCAAAATGGGCAGCATGGGTGAAAATGGGGGCCAGTTCTTCGGGCTGCACATGATCGCCGTGGACACCAAAGGCGACATCTACACGGGTGAGGTGTTCGCCGGCGAGCGAGTGCAGAGGTTCCTTCCCATTAAGTGAAAGAACAGACATCTCAACTGTTAACACTTCCGATAATTCCGGAATATCGGCAGGCCACCAACGGGTATTGTCCTAGTTTGGGATGCAAGTGGTTTTCAGGAGGTCGGGCTGAAGCCCCGACCTCCTATAGCGCAAACCTCAGGCTGCTCGAAAATAGTGCGTCGAAATCGGGGCACCACCCACCAGCGTGGGTGTTTGACTGTAAGACAGGAAAAGTTGTCGCTACCGCGGCTTCGACTCTATCGCGCCGCGACGCGAATTCGCCACTCGCAAGCGCACCGGCGCCTCCCGGTGATTCCGAAAAACCTCTTTTCAAGCAATGAATTATGGCTGTGGTTGTGCGAGGGCGGTGGAGGCCTGCGATTCGACGAGCGCTTGCTGGGCCCTCTCTCGAAGGACTCTGGCCTTGACGCTGGTCGGACTGTCCGGGTCAAGCTTGAGGTACTCATCGAGATCATTCAGAACTGCGCCGTAATCTTTCTCGCGATTATGTATCTCAGCAAGCAAAAGCTGAGCTTCCGCGGAATCGGTTTTCCACTGGAGCACTTCGCGGACATTTTTCTCGGCCTCCTCCAAGCGGTTCAAACCGAACAGCGCGCAGCCCAGTGCATAATGACCTGCCCAGGACGTGGGGTCCAGATCCAATCCCTTGCGGGTGATTCCCTCGGCCTCCGCATATTTTTCCTGATAGCTGAGGAGTATACCCAGAGCAAGCAGCGGCTGCGCGTACTGCCCGGCGCTTAGTTCAATGGATTTTCGGTAGGCCTGCTCGGCGTCTGTTAAGCGCCACAATTTCAGGTCCGCCACTCCCATCCTGTAATACGCTTCGTAAAAGCCGGCAAATTCGGCGACCGCGCGTTGAAAGTGTGGCAAGCTCCCGGCTGCGTCTTTTTTTGCCAGCATCTCGGCGCCCTTTTGAAAAGCTTGAAGGGCCTTGGGTGGAATACTCAGTTCCCTCACGGAAACCGTATTATCCATTTTCGGTGATTGGGCCCGCGAAAGGAGCGTTAAACTCAGGCACGCCACCACCAGACAACTGATCCGGACTCTTGTTCTCATAGCGCCGAGGCCACGGCGGAGGTGATCCCCCGCGCTTGGTTGGATGCTATGATTTTGCAAAAGATTTCCCTCCGAGCGGGGCTAATTTGATTTTTTTGTGCCAGCTAGATACCTGTACGTCCGTACAGGATGGCGAAGCGCTCCGCAGCGTTATAATAGCGACTCAACTTGTGACTGACCTTGAGTACAAACAAGACACGCCACGGGCGGGCAAAATAACTCGCGCTGCAGTCACACCTCGCGGCATTCGGTTAATCGCAGCCTTTAAACTTTTCAAAGGCCTGGTTCTGCTCGCTGTCGGCATTGGTGCAGTCAAGCTTCTGCACAAGGACATGGCTTCCGAGCTCCTGCGCTGGGCAGATACTTTTCGCGTCGATCCGAACAACCATTACTTTCAGCGGCTGCTGGAGAGATTTTCAATCCTTGACGCTCGCAAGCTCAGAGAACTCAGCGTGGGCACCTTTTTTTACTCAGCACTCCTGCTCACCGAGGGCACCGGTCTGTTACTGGCCCAGCGTTGGGCCGAGTACTTCACGATTATCGCAACCTCTTCTTTTATTCCGCTGGAAGTCTACGAGATCTCTAAACGTGTGAGTGCGGCGAAACTAGTAGTGCTGCTGCTCAATATCGTCGTGGTCGCTTATTTGGTGATCGTGCTTCGCCGGAACCACAAGAACAGCTGAGCCGAAGCGGAGCAGCACTCCCGTTGATAACGGGATATAGCGGCAGTCAGACTGGATTCCGCATGAGAGGGGTGGGTGGCGCGGCCTGTGTGTCGGATTTTTCGTGTACCTTACGGGCGAGGGCGGCACGGGAGTTAGCGCAGTTCGCGCCGCACGCGGGCCTGCGACCCACCGTTCGATACTTGCCGAACAATCCAATCGAACATCGGCAGAAACACGTTGAAACGCCCCGTGTCGTCAACGTGGTGTCTCAAATGATGCCTAGCCGCGGGCGCAAGCGACGCAGGCAGCCATCCGCCCATATGTGTCCGCCAGTGAATCTCTTCAAACGCGATGTAGTAGAGAGCAAAGCTTACGAAGGCGCCGGCCACCCACCCATTCTTGAATATCCACTCGACACCAAAAAAGGGCAGAGCGTTCGCACAAAAAATCGCCACAACGCCCCAGGGATTCCTCGAAAAATTGACGTACCGGGCCGCCTCGGGGGATTTCAAGGTCGCGTGATGCACCATGTGCTGCTGCGAAAAAATCCCGTGGCCGCAGTGCAACAGGAACCTGTGCAAGCAGTATTCAAACCCATTCGCGTAGGCGAAGCCAGCCAGCAAGCCGAAAATGAAACCGATCCGGGAAGGAGCAAAAAACTCCACTGAGATGAGTGCGAGAGTCAAACCAGAGAGAGATGCCGCGATCAGATTATTCCTCTTGATCCTCAACCCCAGCGCTCTATTTTCAGCCCGCATGTCGCAATCTGAAGGCATCGCCATAACACGTTAGCGCTATCGGTAAAATGGTGCAAGCCGCCTATTTCTTGGCTGACAACGATAAGCAGCCTCAAAACCCCCGTACCGTTCTAGTGGGAAAACGTAGTAGTCTGTTTACTGAAATCCTGGTCTGGTTTGAGCCCATAAAGAGTAGGGCCAACTTTTGGAGCTATCGCGATGGAATTCCTACCCGGCAGCCTGTTGGAACTCATCACCCAAACGTCCACAAATCTACCTCCCGACGTGCGCGCAGCAATGGCGATTGCCGCCGGCAGCGAAATCCCGGGTACCCAATCTTCCCAGGCGCTCGACATTATTTTGTCCAACGTGGACATGGCCGTCGACGACACGGGCCCGATCTGCCAGGACACCGGCATGCCGACCTTTGTGATTCACACACCGGTAGGCGTCAATCAGATCCGCATCAAGAAGGCGATCCTCGATGCCGTCGCCGAAGCCACGCGCCTCGGAAAATTGCGTCCCAATTCCGTGGACTCTCTCACCGGTAAGAACAGCGGCAACAACCTCGGTGAAGAGACGCCGGTGGTGCACTTCGAGCAGTGGGAACAGGACGAAATTGAGATCAAATTAATTCTCAAAGGCGGCGGCTGCGAAAACAAAAACATTCAGTATTCGGTGCCGTGCAATTTGGACCATCTGGGGCGCGCCGACCGCGACCTGGAAGGCGTGCGCAAGTGCATCCTGCACGCGGTGTGGCAAGCGCAGGGACAGGGCTGCGCGCCCGGAGCCGTCGGCGTTTGCATCGGCAGCGATCGGTCGCACGGCTACGACCTTGCCAAGGGGCAACTCTTCAGGACGCTCGATGATGTAAATCCCAATCCCACACTCGCAAAACTCGAAGCCGAAATCATGGAGGAGGCCAATAAGCTGGGCGTGGGCGCAATGGGCTTCGGCGGCAAAGCTTCTCTGATCGGATGCAAGATTACCGCCGCAAATCGCCTGCCCGCAAGCTTCTTCGTGTCGGTGGCCTACGATTGTTGGGCATTTCGCCGCCTGGGCGTGCGCTTGGACGCAACCACCGGCGCAATTACCCAATGGCTGTACCGCGATCCCTCTCGGCCGGTGGAACGAATGGCGCGCGGCGCGGGTTTCACGCTGACGGGCCGCGAAGTCATCCTGACTCCTCCCTTGACCGAAGCACAGATGCGCGCCCTGAAGGTAGGCGACTTGGTTCTGATTAACGGGGAGATGTTCACCGGCCGCGACAACGTGCACGCCTACTTGATGAAGAGCCCGCCGCCCGTGGACCTGAACGGTTGCGTGCTCTACCACTGCGGCCCGGTCATGCTGAAGCAAGGCAACGAATGGATAGTGAAGGCCGCCGGCCCGACGACGAGCAGCCGCGAAGAGCCCTATCAGGCCGATGTAATCAAGAAGTACGGCGTCCGAGCCGTGATCGGCAAAGGCGGGATGGGGGCGAAAACCTTGGCCGCGCTCAAGGAATTTGGCGCAGTCTATTTGAACGGAATTGGCGGCGCCGCGCAGTACTACGCACGCACTGTAGAAAAAGTGTTAGGCGTCGAGTTGATGGAATTCGGAATCCCCGAAGCCATGTGGCACATTCGCGTAAAGAATTTCGCGGCGATCGTAACGATGGACGCTCACGGCAACAGTCTGCACGCCGACATCGAAAAATCAACAGGCGAAGCCCTGGAAACGCTGCAAAAAGCATAGCAGCCCCCGAACAGGACGGAATCCTGTCATTCTGAGCGCTGGTGTTGCGCGATGAATCCCTCTGACACCGTTGTTTGGAATCAGGAGTGATTCCGCTTCGCTTAGAATCACGATCAATGGACTTGTTCCACAAACTGCTAATATTGCGCCCCCAAAATAAATACCATAAATTTCAAAGTGGCCGGGTTTTGTATGCTTTGAAATCTCAAATCCTGGATTTCAAATTCTGCCTCTCGTTTTTGGGGGATACTTCCAAGATGCGATGCTAGCTCCACGCGCCGACTACTTCCTCAAAAATTCCAGAGTTCTCGTCCAAGCAAGCTTGGCCGCATCGGCGTTATATTGCGGCCCAGCGCTGTAAAACGCGTGGTAAACGCTGGGATAAACGTAGTACGTAAATTCCTTCCCCGCCTCATGCATCGTCTTTTCCGTCCAAATCGCATTGCCGGTAACCCGAAAATCGAATTGCGCATAATTTCCGAGAACCGGCGCGTGGACGTTTTCAAAACCCTGCGTGGGTGTGGCCCCGCTGTACACGACCGCGCGATACAACTCAGGGACCGACGTCGCCAGCATAAAGCTCCGCCACCCGCCCCAACCGAAACCGACCGTGGAAATTTTCGCGGGATCGACGTCCGCATCCTTTTGCAGATAGGCAAAGGCTGCGCTTAAATCTTGCACAGTTAATCTTGGCGAAAGCTGATTGATCGCCTGTGTGGCCTGTCCGGGCGCCTTCGCTGCACCGAGACGCGAGGCAAGATCGGGAGCCATGGCCACAAAACCCGCCGCCGCGAATTGCCTGGTTACCTCGCGCATGGAATCGTTCAACCCTTGATTGTCATGGATTACGATGACCGCGGGATTTTTTCCACCACTCTTCGGCTTTGCCAGATAAGCGTTGATATTGATCCCGCCCGAATCGTATTGAACCATCACCCCATCACCGTTGGCCGATTGTCCGTCTTGGGCGGGATTCGCGGCGGCAGCCCGTTCGCTGACTCCCAACAAATAACTGGCTGATACGAAGATTCCGGCAGCACCCAAGGCCAACCTCAACAATCTGCGTCGTGCAAACAAGCGGCCATTGAGACAATCTACTCGCTCAAAAGTGTTTTTCATAAACACTCCATTGTGGGTCGCGCTTTCAAGCAGCACAGCCTTCAAAGTCTGTGTGGCAACGCGAGAATGATTGTGGGTCGTGGCTTCAGCCACGACATAAATGTCCCAGAATGAGTGCGGCTTTAGCCGCTGGCCCGTCGATCGCGGAGTTGCCACACAGAATCTTCAGTCCGTGTGCATTTCCGCCCGCGCACAAACCAAAACCCAACAGGTTCTGGCCTTTTCGGTCAAACGCTCCGATCCTGCTCGGCGAAAATTTCATCAGCGGCGCGAAATGCCGAATTGGCCGCTGGGACGCCGCAATAAACGGCCGCATGCAAGAGTAATTCCTTGATCTGATCGCGTGTGGCGCCGTTATTCATGGCCCCGCGGAGGTGCAGCCGGAATTCGTCGCCGCGGTTCAACGCGATCAACATGGCCAGCGTGACCAGGCTCCGCGTATGCCGCGGCAGGCCCTGCCGCGTCCACATCTCGCCCCAGGCATATCGCGTGACCAAATCTTGGAACTCCGCGGTGAACGAATTACTCTTTTCCAGCGACGCGTTCACATGCCTTTCGCCGAGGACGGCGCGCCGCGCTTCCAATCCCTTTGCAAACCTCTCACGGTCATCCATCGGCGCTTCTCCTGTTAACACTGGCTAGAAATTTCAAAACTTCTTCCGAAAATTGTCCCGGCAATTCCACATTCGACAGGTGCGCCGTATCGAGCTCGACATATTTTGAAGCAACGATCTGCTCGGCCAAGTACCGGCCGCCCTCCGGTGGAGTTGCTTTATCCTGCGTACCCGCAATCACAAGGGTTTTGGCGTCAATCTTAGAAACGTCGCCTCGCAGGTCGGCATCCCGAATCGCCGCGCACATTGCAACGTAGCCTTCCGCCGGCGTCGCCTCGAGTATTTTTCGCAGGCGCTCCACCGTGCCGGGCTCACGCTCGCGAAAAGAGGCACTAAACCAGCGCTCCAGAATGCCCTTTGAAATCGAAGAAATTCCACCCTTATTTACAGCGTCGATGCGAGCGTTCCAACTTTCGGCAGTCCCGATGCGGGCCGCTGTATTGCACAACACTATTTTTTCCATGCGTTTCGCGGCGTTGAGGCCTAGCCACTGTCCGACGAGCCCTCCAACGGACAGTCCGCAAAAAGAAGCGGTCGCGATCCCCAAATGGTCGAGCAATCGGATGACATCCTGACCAAGCCTATCGATCTTAATTCCGCCAGCGCCAAACGTGGACGCGCCGTGCCCGTAACTGTCATAACGCAGCAAGCGGAATCGCTCCGTGAACGCAGGCATTTGCGCGTCCCACATCGAAAGATCCATGCCCAGAGAATTCGATAGCACGAGCACCGGCGATTCCTTCTTGCCGTCCAAGCGATAGTGAATCTGGCCGCCTTCTACGGGTGCAAATGGCATATTCTTACTCTCGTTCACCTGTCTCGACCTGAAAGTCTCTTACGACTTGTGGGTCGTGCCATCAGGCACGACAAATGGCTCTGTTTTCTTCAGGGGTTTTAACCCCTGAAGGCCCGAAGCCACACTCTTGCGCAGCGTGTTAAAGATCGAAAAATATAGTCTCGCCTTCGCCCCCCAAAATGACGTTCCACTCCAGTAAGGCGCCTCCCCCGGAAACATCTTTGGCGACCAGCGTCGCGCGGCGAGAATCCTGTACCAGCCGCAGGACAGGATCTTCCGCATTCGCAGGTTCGTCCGGAAAGTAGATTCGAGTTATCGCGCGCTGCAGCAGCCCAGGCATAAAAACGGAAACACTAATGTGCGGAGCCTGCATGACCCCGCCCGGCCCCGGCACTCTTCCAGGTTTGACGGTTGTCAACGAAAATGCCCCGTTGCTATCGGTCACGACACGGCCAAATCCCACAAAGCCCTCCTGCATGGGCTTATCCTGCGTGTCCGCGGGATGGGCGTATTTCCCGTGAACATTCGCCTGCCAAGTTTCGATCATTCCATCGGGAACCGGCGCGTGGTCCGCATTCAAAATGCGGCCCCGAATCGTAATCCCCCCAGGCCCGGCACCAGGGCCAGCAACGTCCGGGATCTGCATTCGGTCGAGGATAATATGATAGAACGGTCCGACCGGCTGATTTCCAGTCGCGGTCAGCCTCATCGCCTGTTCTCCATGGGAGTTTCATTCCGCCCTCGCAGCACGATATCAAAACGATAGCCGTTGGCCTTATCGGGGATCGTGGTTTCCCAATCGAAGTTTGCAATCAAAAGTTTCCGCGCATTTTCATCGGGAATCGAATTATAAATGGGATCGAACGGCAGCAGCGGATCTCCCGGGAAATACATCTGCGTGATGAGCCGCGTCGCAAACGCGGGACCGAACAATGAAAAATGAATATGCGAAGGGCGCCAGGCATTGAAATGATTTTCCCAGGGATAGGGACCCGGCTTGATCGTTTTGAATCTATAACGCCCTTCGGAATCCGTCATCACGCGTCCATACCCGTTGAAATGTGGATCGAGCGGAGAATGAGGCTGGTCCATCCTGTGCCGGTAGCGTCCTCCGGCGTTTGCCTGCCAGATTTCCAACATCGTGTGAGGAACCGGCCGTCCGTCTTCATCCAGCACGCGTCCGCTCATGATAATCCGTGACCCGATCGCCTCGCCGCCATTGGCCACTGTCAGGTCATCATCTCCGGCCAAGATCGAGTCGCGCCCAAACACCGGCCCTGTCACTTCCGAAAGCGAATACGGCAATAAGACCAGCGGCTTCGAGGGCGCGCGCCTCAACGAGGACCTGTAGGTGGGAAAAGCGTAAGGCGGTTGTGTTCCCGGCTCGAGCCGGCGATATCCACGCACATCAAAAATCGTGCCGGCACTCATTCGATTTACTCCCTTTTCCCTTTGCAATCCGCGCGCTCGCAATTGTAACGCAGCGCAATTCCGAGCGCCAACGCGCCGCAAACGGTCATGCCAGGTCCGAAAATCTTGTCCTTCGCCATGCGTATCTGTGTGACACTTGAACGAGGTTCCCAATTATCGTGACTCGGCCTCCCCTATCCCAGATCGTTCGACGCGCCGCACACTGGCGATGTCCCAATTGCGGCCGCGGCCGTCTTTTCCGCGGAGTATTCCGCATGTACACTCGTTGCCCGGAATGCGGTCTGTCGTATTTTCCCGAGCAGGGATACTACGTCGGCGCCATGATCATAAATTATGCCGCCACGACAGCATGCGTCCTGACACTTTTTCTTATTTCACTGCTATTTCCGGACTTCACCACACTCTCGACCAACGCGAAAATTCTACTTTGGATGGCGTTCGCGATTGCCTTGTCCTTGTCGCTGGTGCGCCACGCCTACAGCTTCTGGCTGGGCCTCGACTTCTGGATAAAACCAAGACAGCCGGACGCGGCAGCCAAAGAGACCGATTAGACAGCGTGTATAATATTATTATATTACCTTATAATTATATACAATGTGCCGAAGCAGAGAAATCTTGGGTGCCGCACCCTTGCGGCTTTCAAGGGTGCGGTTTTTTCTCCATGCCTAACCCTCTCCGGCAGCGAAACGCGAGTTAGCTACCTCGCACCAATAACGCGGCAAAGCCAACAACCGCCCCTCCCAGAACGAGCCAAGCGGAATTGGTCCTGAACCGCAACAACAAGATCGCACTCGCGGCGGCCAAACCAACGGTCAGCCAATCAACAATCGCCGCTCGTCCAAGTTGGTAACTGACGGCCGCCATCAGTGCCAGCGACGCCACATTCACTCCGTCAAGAAACGCGCCCGCGGTAGCCGACCGCCGGATGTACGGAATGAGCGGCCCGCTGACGGCCACAAGGAGAAATGCTGGCAGAAAAATCCCCACCGTCGCGACGACGGCGCCCACTGGGCCGCGCAATAGGTACCCCAGAAATGTCGCCGTAGTGAAAACCGGCCCGGGCGTCACCTGCCCGACGGCAATGGCATCCACGAGCTGCGCGTCAGTGACCCATGCTCGATGCACCACGAGATCGGCGCGAAGAAACGCCAGCAAAACATAACCGCTCCCGAAAACGACCGACCCAATCTTCAGGAAAGCCAGAAACATGGACCACATGCCAGGCGCGAGGCCCGTCCCAAACGTCGCCGCCGCGCTCGCCCCCGCATACGCCAGCAAGCTCGTTATTTTCAAACGGACGTTGCGCCACAAAAATAAATACGCGCCAGAGCCCGGCCCGCCACGTTTTTTGCGCGTCACAAAAATTCCGTGAAAGCACGCAACGGCTGCCCCCGTCGCAGCCAGTATCAACACCGCGTTCACACCCAAAAAACTGAGCGCAACGCAAATCACTCCTGCCGCCGCGAGCAGACCGGTCTTGACCGCCGTGCGCCCGAGCCCCCACAACGCTTGCAGAATAACGGCGACGACGACAGGCTTCACCCCATAGAGCAACGCCGCCGCGCCCGGCAAATGCCCGAAACGCACGTACGCCCATGCAATGCACGCCACCAGGATTGCCGCGGGAAGAATGAAGCAGATGCCGCCCACCACCAACCCCATCCACCCGGCGCGCAAATAACCGATGTGAATGGCGAGTTCGCTCGAACTGGGCCCGGGAATCAGATTGCTCGCCCCGAGCAGGTCAAGAAATTTTTCACGCGACAACCATTTACGCCGCCGAACCAGTTCATCTTCCATCATCGCAATATGCGCCGCAGGCCCGCCAAACGCTGTAGTTCCCAGGCGCAGAAAAAATAGCGCGAGTTCCCCGAGGGAACCTCGCTCGGCGCCGCCAGTCGCCGCGGCCTGACTCTGCGGGATATCAGCCATTCGTTTTCGTTTTGTCCCGCGAAAAATACGCATCGAGCGACATGCACCCCGAACCCGCCAGCACGAGAAAGATCAGTCCCATCAGCATGGCATAATCGGTTCGCGCGTCAGCCTCCATGGGCCAAAAACCGCTTTTCAACAGAATAGGTATTTTCGTTGTCGCAATCGCTGTGCAAATTACGGCCAGCAGCGGAATCGCGGCCAGGCTTGTGCGTAGTCCGATGAGCACCAGCAACCCGCAAGCGATTTCGACCGCCCCCACAAACGGTCCCATCAAATGCGGCGCGGGAATTCCGATCCTAGTGAACCGGCCTGCTCCCCATTGCTCGACGAACAAGAATTTCTTGATCCCCTCAAGAAAAAACACGCCGCCGGCCATAAGTCGAATCACCAAGATTGCCGAGGATGCCTTCCCAAAGCCAAACTTCTCCCAGTCGGACATGCCTCACCTCACTTTCCAGTTCGCAATTGTGAGAATCGCCCCGAACCGCTGGAGTGTAACGCAATCCAGCGCAGAGAGAAATCTACCGCAACATTGATCAGTGGCCTATTTCTGTGTTGCCGGAAGCCCCGGAGGGACGAAAGAACTTAGCCCACAGCGCTTGCCCTGAGCGAAGTGAAGGGGAAGCTGTGGGAAAACGCGTTGACATTGACCAGCAAACCCCGTCAGGGGTGACACACGGGTTCAACTTGCGTTAGCAACCCGCCAAAATGGACTCACGCAAATGAAATTGGAACTCACTCCCGTACTCGTCAATTGCGATTCTTAGGCAGGATCGACCCGCCGGACAGTAGCCCACGAAGCCCAAGCAAAAGCAGCCGCGGCTGGCTGAGCGTGATGTGCCACAGAACGCGCGCCGCCTCGTCGCGCGTGTACTGGCTCAGCGACCGGCGCGTCGATGTATTCATTAGATCGACCAGTCGGCTGTAGTCCGCTTGTTTGAACTGGTGGATGGTGCGGCGTATCAGCAGATGCCAATCCAGTTCGCGGCGCAATGACCGCAGTTCGCGGCTTTCGCCTCCATTGAGGATCGCTTCGCTGACTCCCAGCGCCCCTCGGAAACCGGTAACGATCCCGCCGACGGTGGAAACTTTCACCTGCCCCGCCGCGTCGCCGACCAGGAAAACGCGTCCCGCTCCGACGCGTCGTTCCACGGGCGTCCAGTGATCGTACACGGGAATGCGCGCGCCCTGGAATCCGAGCGCCGTGAATCCGCGCTTTTCCATGAAGCGTTCGAGGCAGCGCCGCGTTTCCTGGCCGTCTTCGCCAATCAGCCCCACCACCGCGCGCTCCCGCGATTCGGGAATCAACCAATAAAAATACGGCGTGTCGTCAGGCACGAACCAAACGCGAACGGTGTCGAATGACATGTCCGAAGGAATCCGCACCATGGCCTGAACCAGGGGAACGGTTGTTTGGCGCGGCCAACCGGCGGCGTGCGCGACGCGTGAAAGCGCTCCGTCGGCTCCCACAACAACGTCGGCGTGCAGCTCATCCGTCCGCGCGTCGCGTGTGCGTTCGACGCCAACTCGCAAACCGTTTCCGTTGCTCTCAAGCGATACGAAACGATTGCCGAACGATAACTTTGCCCCCAGGCTCTGAGCCTGCTCGGCAAGTCCGCGTATCAAGCGTGAGCGCTCGATGATCAGGTCCGGACGGTCCAACGGCACCTGCGCGGCCCGTCCGTCGGTGAACAGTTCAAACTTCCGGATTTCGTTGATGACGGCGCGCTCCCCCACTTCGCCCAGCAGGGTGCGCATGTGGCTGGTGACGATCAGTGTGCGCGGCGTGGGATCGAGTTCTTCGGCCCTCTCGAGAACTTCCACCGAGCAGCCTGCGCGCGCCAGAAGTGACGCGGTGAAAAAACCAGAAGTGGAGCCGCCGATAACGGCGACGCGACGTGCGGACCCTCGTGCCTCTTCGATCTCCTGGTGCAGAGTGACCTTCCCGTGCCGCAATCACAATCACTTCCCACGCGGCGCATTCAGGTGGGAGCGCCTTGCAAATCAAACTTCAGTCACCGGCAAAGGCAGGCAGCCGACAGTTCCCTACTTCGGCAGGCTCGACGCTTCACTTTCACCCCCGGGGAGGTGAATCGCTCAGCGCAAAAATCCCTGCCCGTCCGGCAGGCGGGGAGCCCGCAACCTGGTCTGGGCCGACCTGGAATTGCGCCAGTCATTTTCACCGGTTCATGTCCCACGCCGTACCCATGATTGATAGAGGATTATAGCCAAACCTCAGCATTAGGCAAGGCGGAAGGATAATGGGCTGTGGACTAAATTTATTTGGCTTGAAGTCCCGGAGGGACGTCACAACGTAGCCCACTGCGGAAGCGGTGGGAAAATTGTCCGAATACGCCCACAAAACCCCGCCAGGGGTGACACACGGGTGCCGGCCACGCGTGAAAGCCGCGCCCGTCCATCCAAAAATCGCGCAGCCCGGCATGCGCATCGTATAATACCGCTATGGATTGGAAATGGAACTCGCGGCCCAAGTTGATTTCCATACAAGTCGGAGCTCCTCGCTCCGTGCAATGGGCCGGTGAAGAAATCACGACCAGCATTTTCAAAACTCCAATCAACAAACGCATCCCTCTACATCAGCTGAATCTCGAAGGCGACAAACAGTCCGACCTATCCGTCCACGGAGGCCGCGATAAAACCGTCTACGCGTATCCCTCAGAAAACTATCCCTACTGGAAGAAGGAATTGCCAGGTGTGGATCTGCCCTGGGGGGCCTTCGGGGAAAACTTCACCACAGTAGGGCTCATCGAAGACACGGTCTGCCTCGGAGACCGTTTCACGATCGGCACGGCCGAAGTGGTGGTAACGCAACCTCGACTTCCCTGCTTCAAGTTGAACTTGAAGTTCAATCGCGACGACATGGCAAAGCGTTTCCTGGCCAGCCGCCGCAGCGGTTTCTATCTGCGCGTCCTCCGCGAAGGAGAAGTCGGCCCGGGAGACAAAATCGTTCGAATCCATCAGGACGAGAACAAAGTCTCCATCGCCGATGCAATGCGTGTCTATCTCCACGAACCAAATTCGAACGAACTGGCCCGCCGCGCCCTCCAAGTCGAATTCCTCTCCAAAACCTGGCGCGAAAGATTCACCCAAACACTTCACCCCCATCAGCAAGGTGCAAGCGCTCCGGAGTGACTAAGCCGCAAAATTCTTCTTCCCTGATTGCCGTTCGTAAAGAGCGAGTTCAAGCAGCGCGATCGTTGCGCAAAATCCCCCAACGTCGTCATTCCGAGCACTGGCGCTCAAGGCTCGCGCTGAAGCGAAGAATCCCTCTTGTATTGCAGCGGGTGCCCCATCCTTGACGCCTTTCAAGGGCGGGGTTCTTGCTTTGATTTCCGACGCGAGGAGTGCGCAGTTCATCCTCTCACTCAGCGTCAGGGCCACGCGCCTGCCTTTGAAATCTCAAATTTCCAATTCCGGAGGGGTGGCAGGCTCTTCCTGGTATTTTAGTGGCGGTTGTCGCGTCCTTGATGCTTTTCAAGGGCGGGGTTCTTGGTTAGATTTCCCACTCGAAGCGCACTCAGTTCATCCTCTCACTTAGCGTCCGGGCCGCCCGCCCCTAAGGTATCTGTGCTGTTTCTGAGGCGAACACCGAAGTGACCGAATTTCTGGGTGTGACCACAACTGGCCACCAAAATGGCAGATCGCGCCAGCCCCGGCCGACCTCGCCCTCCTGACGTAGTAGCATCAGTACTGGAATGTTTGTCGCGTGCGCCCCCGCTTCGTCCGCCTGCTGTTTGGTGTCGGGTGCATCTGAGAACCGTCCTCCAGGCCGGTGGCGGGCCACATCGCGATTAACTGCTGTGACGAGCCAGACTTTTCCGCGTTCATTCAAAGCCTCAGCCTTTTGCGAAAAATGCTCTAAAATGGCAGTCTGTGCCTTTCCCTGTTCGTCCTCAGGATCGTCAAATTCGAGGAGTTGATAGCACAACCTGACAATTGAGACTGCATCGTGCGTGCCAATCTGAACAGTCGTGCCTACAGCCCCGCCACAAAGGGTTTCTATTCTTCTGTCGAGGTCTTGCAATAGTCTCCTTCCAACTGTCTTCGCGACCGTTTGAAAATCTCTAAGCACGACGCGACGACCCGGACGAATCGTCGTGAGCTTGGAGAATAATAACTTGTTTGGCGAGCACGGCACCAAGCGGTCAGCTGCATCTCGTTGGATAAAATAGACACCCTGGTCATGAGTGCCACCAAGGAAAGCTTCTCTAAGGGCAGCGTCGAACTCGTGAATGTTGCGCATGATCTGGTAAACATGTGGCGGAGCGTAAAACCGCGTTACTGGCAAATCTTCTTGTGGCCGAGAACCATACATACGTGAATGTTGAAGGACTGTGTCTTGCTGGAAGCGTTTCGGATTGCGACCGTAATAGAAACCAATCAAGTTCGTAATTGTTATGCCTCTGTCAAGAATCTGGCCTCCGATGAACAGGTTTAGAGGGGTTCTCAAACGCAATTGTCCGTCTTCATCCAATAGCGCTTCGATTTCGCTATCAGAGTTGACTTTAGTGATCATCAAATGGCCATCCACGAGAGCTTGTTTAACTTCCCGGCGGACGTCGCCAAAGGCTGGCATGTTTATGCCGGCTATTTCGATCGATCGCTTCAGATCAAGATATGCGTTGCGAACCAGTGTGTCAAAAATCGCCTCTTCGTGGCGGGCCGCATCAATAAGATCTTGATTAATTCGGCTTGCGACTCTCTCTTGCCAATCATGGGATTGGCGCGAGGATTCTGTGTGGAAAAGAAAGCTGTATTTTTCCGGTGTTCTTCGAGCATCGACTTGTTGCATCCGCCGAATCGTCCCAGCTGTAATAAAGTTCGTCACGGCGCGAACGAGAACCGCTGAGTTTGCATCAGTCAGAACATTTTCGATGTTGAGACGTCGCCCGTCCGCAACCTTCAGCGCATCACGTTCTGCAATGGGCACCGGTTCAAAAAAGCAGCATGCTGGAGAAGTGGGATCTATACTCTTCTCGAAGTAGTAGTCACCTCCAACGTAGCCGGAATGGATCGGCAAAATCACGGTGAAGGCCGGTCGTTTGGGTTTGAAAAGAGAGGCGCCGTTTCGGATGACCTCTTCGTCCGGCTGTAGGTAAAGGGAGTATGGTGTGGCCGTGACCTGCAAGAAACCCGATTCTTGAACGAGTCCTCGAACCTGATCAACTTGGTGGGAAATGACGCCCACATCGACTTGGCCCTGCCGACGTCGGAAACTAAGAGATGCGACATCGGCCTCGTCATCTATGATCAGAACCCTCTTTTCCCTAAGGACTGGGTATTGTGTTTGGAATGCGTTGAGTAGGCGGCGCAAGTTGTCGTCTTCTTTCTTAACAACCAGGATTATTTTTTGGTTGAGTTCGTAGCGTGTCAAGTTGTCGGGCAAGCTCATGATGTCGAAAACTTGGACTGTGTCAGATTGGAGGAAAGGCCGAAAATCTTCCCGGACTCTCTTCAGCGTTTGTTTCGCTAGCGATTTTGTTCCTTTGGTTAGAATTACGGCGACATCGTATCCTTGGTCGAACGCGAGGCCTATGACGCCAAGGTAGGCTCTAGTCTTTCCGCTTTGAATCTTGCCGAGAAGAATCCCAGGTTTGCTCGAACTTGTTTCCTGGTGGCGAAGTTTGGCGATCGTATCCCCAATACAAGCTTGAAGTTCGGCCGAATCACCACGCCTTACTGCGATATCTTCGTAGAAGCCCATTTCTGGTGCCTCCCACACAAATGTCGTGTACCCCAAACGGAACCAGACTGCTATTCCCGTGGCACAATGCCTACAAGCCTCTAGCCTGTCAAAATGATTCTAACTATTCACAAAAAGATAACTAATCTTCGTATCGTCGATGACTTGACACATTTTTGCACTACTTTTGATTTAACTCAGAAATTGGCACAGGTTAACTTTTGCCCCTGCTTCTTAACGGCGTCATAGATGAAAGGATACCACTGTTGCAACACACTAGAGCGTTAAGAAGCGAGGATGCCCCGCGCGTCGGTATTATGCGGGGACGTTTGTTTCAAGCCCAAGGGATAGGACTCTTAGGCCGGGCGCGAGACCCTGAGTTCCTCCGGCAGCACGAGGCGGCGCGGCCGAAATGGCTATGCTGCAGATTTATTCTTTCCTGATTGGCGTTCGTAAGGAGCGAGTTCGAGCAGAGCGATAGCGGCAAGCGCGGCGACACCTGTCGCTCCCGCAACGCCATACGCAAGGGGCGCGAGCAAACGGCTGATCGCCAGGGCCAGCAGGCCAAAAACGGCGCCGAGAGCGTACAGAACCAGGACCGCGCTGCGCTGGCTATTGAAAAGGTTCGATAGCCGGTGGGCGGCGTGGTCCTTGCCGGGCGTTGTGAAGGGAATAAAACCGCGGCGCGAACGCGAAATGGAAATCAGAGTCGTATCGAAGATCGTCGCGCCCAGGATGAATACGGGTACGAGCCATGCGGTTTTAGGGCCGGCGGCCATCACCGGCCGCAGCTTCAAGGCCAGCGTGGCCATCAGGAAGCCGAGAAACATCGCGCCGCCATCCCCCATAAAAATTTTCGCTGGTTTGAAATTCCAGCGCAGGAATCCGGCGGCGGCGCCCAGGACCGCGGCGGCCATGGTGCTGACCAATGTCTGCCCGCTCTCCAACGCAAAAATGGCGAAGAAGAGCGACGCCACCGCGGCGATTCCGGCGCAGAGTCCGTCCATGTGATCCAGAATGCTGAAGGACGCCGTGATGCCCACGACCCACACTAAAGTGAGCGCCGTATCGCCCCAGATGGCGGCGGTCCCAGGCCAAATCGAGGAAAAAACCTGCGCGCGGATGCCCGTGGCAAGCAGGATTATCGCAGCGGCGGGCATGGCGCCAAACAATTTGATCTGGTGATGCAGCAGGCCGCGATCATCCAGAATGCCGACAACGGCGACCAGCGTCGCGCCAGCATAAATGCCCAGCACTTGCGTGAGGACCTGGCCGCGCAACGAAACCAGAAGCGCAATCAGCACGCCGCAATAAATCGCCAGGCCGCCCAGGAGCGGAATCGGCTGGAGATGGACCTTGCGCGGTCCGGGTTGGTCCACCATCCCGACGCGCAGAGCGAGTTGCCGCACGGGGACCGTGAGTCCCAATGATGCAATTAAAGCAACGGTAAATGCAATCAGCCCCGCGTTCAAGAAAACCCCGGTTTCAGCGCTCCGTAAGCATCCGCTTGAAAATGGACTCCACGTGCGCTCGGTCCCTGTCCTTGTAATACCAGTCGATGGTGCGCTTCAGCCCTTCGCGGAACGCGACCTTCGGCTCCCAGCCCGTTAGTTTCTTGGCCAGCGAATTGTCGGCCACGCGATTGAGCGGGCCCGTCGGCATCTTGGGCAGCAGCTTCACCTTTGCCTTATGCCCGGTGAACTCCATCACCATATTGACGGCATCGATGACGCGGATACGTTCCATGGTGCCCAGGTTGATCGCCGTGCCGTCGTTAATTTTCTCGCCCGCCGCGATGGTTCCGGCAACGATGTCGTCGATATAGGTCCAGTTGCGAATTTGCGTGCCGTCGCCCCAGACTTCAAACGGATTCTGCTTCAGGAATGCGCGCGCAATCATGGCGATCACGGCATGATTCTCAACGCCGCGCGGACCGTAAACAGTAAAGTAGCGGCAGGACGCGGCCTTCAAACCGTGCTCTTTGTGATAAGCCTGCAGCGTGAATTCGGCCATCAGCTTGGCCCATCCGTACGTGTTGTCCGCGTCGTTGGGGCCTTTCGTCAGGTCCTCCGTTAGAAAAACTTCCTTGCTGACGTCGGATTGCAGAAAATTCGGATAGACGCATCCGGAAGAGGCAAAAACAACTTTTTCAACTTTCGCCTTCAGCGCTTCCCAGAACACTAACCCGTCGAGGAAAAAATTAGAAGCCGGACCGGCCTGGTGCAGATCGACGTAGCCGCGACCGCCATGGTCGGCGGCGAGATGAAAAACCGTGTGAATTCCCTGCATCGCGGCGCGCGCGATGCCCGGATCGCGCAGATCGGCGCGAATGAATTCGATCTTACCGGTAGCGATGTGCCCGGCAATGTTTCCGAGGTGCCCGCTCGTCAAATCATCCACGACGCGAATCTTGGCGCCGCGCTCAATCAACTGGTCCGCAAGGGCTGAACCGATGAAAGAAGATCCTCCCGTGATCAACACTGTCTTTCCCGTCCACATCGTTTCAGCCTTCGTCATTCGTGAACAACCTCCTCGATCGTCTCCGTGAAAATTTTGAGCTGCTTCACTCTATCATAAGAATTTGCGATCTCCCGCGCGCGCAGTCCCATGTTTTGCATCTGTTCCGAGTCGTGCAACACCCCGTGAATGGCTTCCACAACGGTGTTTGCGTCGTCCGGATTCGCTGCCAAGCCGCAACCCGAGCGCCGAACGATGCGCACCACGTCGCACTCTTCTGGCGCGACGCCCAGCACGGGGCGCCCAGCGGCAAGCGTGGGGTAAAGCTTGCTTGGCACGACGACGCCTTCGAGGCCTCTCTTCACCGTGACGACGTGCATATCGCCGGAAGACAGAACCAGAGGGACTTCACTTGCCGGACGGAACGGCAAAAAGCGCACGGCGCGGCACCCAGCGGCCATCGTTTCGATCTGAGATTTCATCGCGCCCTCGCCAATGAATACCAGACCCACGCCTTCATTTTCGAGCATTCGAACAGCCGAAATCAGCGTCTGCCAGGCGCCGTAGAAACCCAAATTCCCGGCGTGTACCAAGACGAAACGGAAGTCGCCGCGAATTTCCCGCGCCACGGGATTGTCGGGCGCTGGAAGAGTCTCGGGAACCGCAATTCCATCGCGTGAAATCACGACGCGGGCCGAATCCACGCCTTTCGCGACGATCCGGTCACGCATGTCCTCTCCCAGCACAATAACGCGTGTAGCGCGCCGCAATGCCCATCGGTGCAGCCTTTCCCAGCGTGCCGTGAAGCTTCCCGGACGGACGATCGAACCGCCAACAGCCATGTCCGGATACATGTCGCGGATGTTATAGACGAAAGGACGTCCAGAGATCTGTGCCACGAACGCACCCACAATCCCTTCAATCGGCGGGTCCGTCATAGCCAGTACGACATTCGAACGAATTGATATCGCCCGCGGTATCGCCAGCGACAGATACGTCAGGTAGTTCGAAATGCGGTCGCGCATCTGGAAACGCGGGTAGGTGGTGGAGCCGACGCGTTCCACGGCGAGATTACCGCGCACTTCCCGGCGAATCAGGTAACGCGGATGGCGCGAGGCGGGGTCGTAGCTCGGACGGCCCGCAAGTACGGTGACGCGATGCTTCTCCGCAAGCGCGTCCGCGACCTGCGCGGCGCACTTGGCCGTGGCGCTGGTGTCCGGCGGGAAATACTCGTTCAGGAGAAGGATGTGCACGGAATCAGCGCGGCACTTGGGAGCCTGCTACGACCGGCTTGCGCACTAAAATGTCGCCGAGGACAAGGACGTCCATCTTGGTGCGCAAAAAGCATTCGATGGCTTCCTCGGGGCGGCAGACGATGGGCTCGTTATCGTTAAACGAAGTGTTGAGAACCACGGGCACGCCGGTGAGATTCGCGAACTCCTTGATCAGCCGCCAGTAGCGCGGGTTGGCCTCCTGCGTGACGGTCTGAAGCCTGCCCGTGCCGTCCACGTGCGTGGGCGCGGGAATCACCTCGCGCTTTTCGGAGCGTACCGAATAGGCCTGCGTCATGAAAGGAGAGGGATAGGACCTCTCGAAATATTCCCCTGTGGACTCGGCCAGCACGGACGGAGCGAAGGGCCGGAACATTTCGCGATGTTTGATCCTGGCGTTCAGAATATCTTTCATATCGGCGCGGCGCGGATCGGCAACGATGCTGCGGTTGCCCAAAGCCCGCGGGCCCCACTCTGCGCGGCCTTGAAACCAGCCAAGAATCTTCCCGGCGGCAATCTCTTTCGCGGCCTCTTTTGCGGCGACTTCTTCAGGAAGCTCGGAAATCGCCATGCCCTCGGCCTGCAAACGGCTGGCACTAACGGCCGCCCGCACTTGTTCGGGCGAATACCCCGGCCCCCAGTAAGCGTGCTCCATCACGAACGAGCGCGGCTGTCCGAGAACCTGGTGATGAATGAAATACGCGGCGCCGACCGCCAGACCGGCGTCTCCCGCGGCAGGCTGGACGAAAATCTGTTCGAACGGCGTCTGGTCAAAAATTTTTCCGTTGGCGACGCAATTAAATGCGACCCCGCCCGCGAGGCACACCGCTTTCTGGCCGGTACGCGTATGCAACGCGCGAAGCATTTCGAACAATACCTCTTCCAGACGCGCCTGCAAGGAAGCGGCGCCATCGCGATGGATTTTTTCGACCGGGGCGGCGGGGTCACGCGAGGGCCCCAGGCGTTCCGCCATGTGATCCGAGAACATCGCGCCGAGTTCGGGCGTCTTGCCGGAGTCGCTCCAGCTCATCTCGGGGCCCGTGCGGTGGTGTTTAAAATATTCAAGACCCAAGCTGAAGCCCATGCCACCGTTGGTGCGGACGATGCGGCGAAACTCTTCCAGGTGGGCAGGTTCGCCATAGGCGGCCAAGCCCATGACCTTGTACTCGTCGCCGAATTTTTTGAAGCCGAGATACTGAGATACCGCGGTGTAATACATGCCCAGGGAATGGGGAAAAGCAATCGCTCCCGCAATGCTCATGCGGTTTCCCTGTCCGGTTCCCCACATGGTGCTTGCGAAGTCGCCCAGGCCATCAGCGGAGAGCAGAGCGGCCTGTTCGAATGGAGAAACGAAAAACGCGCTCGCCAAGTGCGCCTGGTGATGCTCGACGCGATGGAATTGCGCTCGAACCTTATCCGGCGAGACGTCAAAGGCCTGCGCGAGGGCTTCGGGGATGGCCACAAATCGAGATAGCACTTTGGCTCGCTCGCGGGCGAAGCTTGGCATCTTCAAGGCATACATGAGCTTTGTTCCGAGACGGGCCCAGGGATTGCGCGGTATGGCCACGTGGTCGACCTCGGAAAGCGTGATGCCGGCGGCGTCCAGGCAATAGCCGATGGCCGCGGAAGGAAATCCCGCTGCATACTTCACCCGGTTGAAGCGTTCTTCCTCAACCGCGGCGATCAGGCGCCCATCGGAAACGAGAGCCGCAGAGGAATTCCCATGATACGCGTTGATTCCCAGTATGTGCATGCAGAGCTATTTTCTCCCACCTTTGGTTGCGCGCTCTAAATTTATGCTGGATGTTTCCCTTGATCCCATCAAGTGCAGCGGTTCACGGGCCCCGGCTAAGGCGCCTTGAAGCACGCCGGAATCAGGACCGCAGATTGGAACCTGCGCCCGCAACTGCGGGGCGAACGGCCACAGCTTCAGAACTTGCGCTTGTCACCGCGCCGGCTACATGGCGGCTAACCCAGGCGTTGAGTATGTAGAGACTCCACGGACGGGACCAATTGGTCTGCCCGATGACAAAGTTTTGCCACGCACCGCGCACGGCGCGCACATTCATGTATTGCTGTAGCTCTGGCGTGAGGTTTGCCAAATCCTGCGACAGGCGAACGCCGAGCGGGCCGCGCAGCCACAGATCCCACGGGAGAGTAAACGTCCGCTTGGCCTGGCCTACGACGCTGTCCGGCAGCACATCGGACAAGGCCTCGACCAACAGCGCTTTTGGCGCGCCCTTCACATATTTCGCACTCTTCGGTAATCGCGCCACAAATTCAACGAGCTTGTGATCGAGCAATGGGACGCGAACCTCGAGGGAATTGGCCATACTGACAGTGTCGGTATCACGAAGAAGCGTGTTGGCCATGTAGGACTGGAGTTCGAAGCAAGAAACGGAATTGAAGGAATCGAGGGGCGTCGCCTGACGCGTCGTCTCCCGCATACGTTGGCGCCAAAGGGGCTCCAGTTCAATTCCATTCTTGCGGTTCTCGAGAGACTCGAAGTAGGGGGCAAGCAGGCGACGCACGCGGGAGGGCGTGAAGAGGAGGCGCGTGAAGTAGTAGGCATGAGGAAAATCTTCAGGCGAGCGCCAAGCCGCGGCCGCCTTGCGAACCGCGTCACCGGCAGCAATCTTAACGGCCGCAGTGGCGGTCAGGTGGCGGAGGGGGCCAGGAACCCACCGGCCGAGTCCTGCCGCAAATGCCGCTCTGGGTACGGTCGTGAAAGTGGAATAGCCGCCGAAAATTTCGTCGCCGCCCAGGCCGGAGAGGGCGACCTTAAGGCCGGCCAGATGCGCCGCCCGGGAGACGAAATAGGAGTTCAGTCCATCCATGGTGGGCTGATCCAGCGAGTCCACCGCTTCATCGATTTGTGCGAGGACCTGTTCGGGAACGAGGAGAACCTCTTCATGGTTGGTTTTGAAGTGGTTCGCGGTCTCGCGAGAAATTTTCGCCTCGCTGAAACGCTGCTCGGGAAACACGACTGTGAACGTGCGCAGGTCACTCTGGCAATGGCTGGCGAGCGCTACCAACGCCGTGGAATCGAGGCCGCTCGAGAGGAACACACCAAGCGGAACATCGGCAATCAAGTGGTCGCTGACAGTTTCTTCGAGCAGCGAACGCAACTGTTTTGCCGCATCCTTGAAATTTATAGGCGTGGCGGGATCCGTCTGGAGCGCGGCGTCTGAAAAATCCCAATAGCGTTTCGGCCGGAGTTGTGCCGGGGGAGAGTCCGCCTGCAATGTGATGGAATGGCCCGGGGGAAGCGAAAGCACGCCTTCGACGAGGGTGGAGGGCTCGGCGACCGAGCCGAACAGAAGATAGCCTTCCAGCGAATCGGCCGCCACGCGGGGCGCGATGCAACCGCTGGCCATCAAGGCACGGACTTCGGACGCAAACAGAAAAGCTCCGTTGGCCATTGAATAGTAGAGCGGCTTGATCCCCAGCCGGTCACGCGCCAGGAAAATTCGAGCGCGTCGCGCGGCGTCCCCGGAGGCGCCGGAAGCACGAGCGTCCCACAAAGCGAAAGCGAACATCCCGCGCAGTTCGCGCAGACACTCTTCGCCCCATTCTTCGTAGGCGTGGACGATGACTTCGGTGTCGGAATGCGTGCGAAACGCGTGGCCGCGTCCTTCGAGGGTGTTACGCAATTGGCGGAAATTGTAGATCTCGCCGTTGTAGACAACCGCGACGTTGCCTGCTTCATTAAATACAGGCTGGCGCCCGCCGGGAAGGTCAATGATGCTGAGGCGCCGCATCCCCAGCGCTACCGAGGGGGCCACGAGCAGACCATCTTCGTCCGGGCCGCGATGCCGAAGCGCCTGCATCATGCGGCGGGTAATAGCCTCTGCCTCTTCGGTGCGCTCGATTCCAATGACGCCGCAGATTCCACACATGGTGTTATTTGGGGTCGCTAACCAGAACTTCTCCGGCCCTGGCGAGTTGGTCGCGCAGACGCACGCGGGCAATTCCAAGCTTTCGGGAACAATACCACCCTAAAATCAATCGCGCCGCGAGAGCAAAACACAATAAGAGAATCGAAATCGTCAACAGGGCAAAAGATTCGCGCTCCAGCAGTAATGTCCAATTGATCGATTCTTCCCAGGAAGGCCAGACAAAGTTGAGGGCTCTGCGAAGAAAGCTCCCGACTAGGGGAATCCGGGCGAGACGAACGTGGGCCGTCCTTTCGTAAGAGTAGATAGTGGGATAGTGCGGGATGGTCTGCGCCGCTGCCTGGAAAATCTCGGGATTCCGAAGATCTTCGCGCGTTGCCGGGCGGCCGTCGGAAAGCCGGAGCACGGCATGGAAGGCCGGATCGACGACGATCCAGCGCGAATCAACCAGGATTTCGACCACGACATGTTTGCTGCGCTGGTCCTCATCTAGCAGAAGAAGGCGGCGCGCGCGCAAGCCGCTGCTCAGCGCAAGGTTCACAAACGCGTTGCTCGCGGTGCCGCACACTTCCAGGAGCTGCTTAAAGTTGAGAGTATCTTCCGGGTTACGCGTGGCAAGCACTTCCGGATCCAGAGTACTGCGGCGCGCTGGACCGTGTTGCATCCACAAAAGAACCGCTTCGATTTTTTGCTCGGGAGTATCAGAAGAAGGGATAATGGCGTCCGAAAAGCCCTTCAAGTAACTTCGCGTCGAAAATTCCCAGCCGGAACTGAACAGGACCAGCCCAATGGAAACGGCGAGAATGATGTTCGCCAGATACCAGCACACGCGAACAATGGGGTAACCCTTCATTCGACGCGCCTTTCCAATACGAGCTCCTGGTAAAGCGATTCCATGTGGGCCAGCGGCTCGGCCCAACCGAGCGAGCGTGCCACCTCGCCGCAACCCGCGCGCAAACGTGCGGCGAATGCGGGGTCATTCAAGATTTTTTCGAGGCCTGCCTCGAGAGCGGCACAGTCGTGCGACACGACCAGGCCCGCGCGCCGGTCCACGATCGGCGCGATCCCGCAGCGATCGGTCACCAGGACGGGCGTCCCGCAGGCAATCGCTTCCGCGGCGGTATTGCCGAAATTTTCATTCTGCGAAGGCAGGACGAACAAGTCGGCATCCCGATACGCGGCCCACTTGGCGTCACCATATAAGGGTCCTGTAAACAAAACCCCCCCGTTTAAGCCCATTTGCGCGGCAAAAGTTTCGAGATGCCGGCGAAAACCCTCCCCCTCATCCGGTCCCGCCAAAACGAGCAGCGAAGGCAGGGAATCGTTGGAGTGGCGCTGCCAGCGCGCAAACGCCTCCAGCATCATGTCAGGACTCTTCTTTGATACAAGACGCCCCAGAAAGAGCACGAGTTTCACACTACTGGAAATGTTCCATTGATTGCGAAAGCGGCCTGGGGGAGGAAATTCCGCAGGCACGTCTATTCCGTTACGACGTACCACAATCTTACGGTCCGGAATGCCGCCGTTTAGCAACTCTTGACGTTCCTGATCCGCGGTCGCGATCAAGCGGCTCGCACCTCGCAGCATAGCACCGCCCAGAACAGTGTGATAGAGACGTTTCATCCAGATGTTTCGAATAATGGGCTGGAACATACCCATGGGTTCGACCACGTAGGGCCGGGAAAGGCGGCGGCACGCGCGGGCAACTTGAGGTCCCATCAAATCGTAGAGCCCATAGATGTGAACCAGATCATACGAGGCCAGGCGCTCGCGGCAGAACGCGGAGACTCCTGGATTCCATGTAAGCGCCCGATGCCTGGCGAGCGTACGTAGGTAAACGGCTTCCACGCCATCTTCATGGGCTTCGAATCCCCATCGGCTGGGTAACGCATTCACAGTTTTTCGCGTCGCAGAATCAAAACCCTGGTCGGCACTCAGAACCGTCACTTGGTGCCCGGCGGCCGCCATGCCCAGGGCGAGCGCCCTTACTTTGACCGTAGGGCCTCCCTTGTCCAAGAATGGGTAGTAGGATTGCGTGATATTCAGGATGCGCATACATGGGTGGGTCTTCATTCACCCTGAAACGAAGGAAACTCTGGACATTTTCCCACGAGATTATACCCCGGAGGCGTGCACCTTTATGAAATCCTTATGACCTTAAGGTTTCCAGGTGGCAACCTCCTCCAGCACCTGGGCCAGTCGAGACTGGAACTGTTCAAATGCAAAGCCCGTGAGGACACGCTCACGTCCCCGCTCCCCCATTTCGCGGGCGCGCATGGGATCCGTCAAGAGCGACTGGAGCGCACTGGAGAGTAGCGCAGCGTCTCCGTGAGGGACGAGCGTGCCGGTCACGCCATCCTCAATCACATCCGGCGTGCCACCGTGAGCGCCGCCAATCACGGGCTTGGCATTCGCCATCGCCTCAAGGAATACCAGGCCGAATCCCTCACCGCGGCTGGGCAGTGCGAACACATCGCAGTGGGCATAACATGCGAAGAGCTCCTGCTGCGTGAGTCCGAAAAGAAAACGAATTTGGTCCGCCGCGCCGGAGTCACGCGAAAGCTGCTCGAGCCTCGGCCGGTCGTCCCCCTCACCCACGAGAACCAAGACTGCGTCCGGAACGGTTTGCAGGACGCGCGGCAATGCGGAAATTAGCGTGTCCGCGCCTTTATACCGCTCGGCAGGATCCCAACGGCCAACGGTGAGAATGATGCGCGCGCGTTCCGGGAAGGCTGGAGGGCGCGATGGAGGGACGGGCGCGCGAAGCTTGGCCTCGAATTCAGGGTCGAGCCCCCAAGCAAGACGGCGAACTCTATCCGTGCGAATTGCCTGCTCGGAAATCAGATGCTGGACAGTGTCGCGGCTAGGAGCAATAACCAAATCGGCGCTCCGAAGAGCAGAGCCTCGCAGCCAGCCAAGCGGTTGCCAAACTTCCAGGCCGTGGGCGAACACGATCGAGTGGAATTTCCCGGAACGCATGCGCATCGCGGCAAGGACGGGCGCCAGGTGGGGATGTAGAGCGATCACGAGTAGTGGCTGACGTCCCGCCACTCGCAAGGCTGCGAGGCCGAATTGCGTCTTATTGCGCGCGTGTCCTGAAAAACGGAATTCATGGGGACCGACGCGCACGGTGTGCAGTCCCCGCGGATCGTTGAGGCTCAGGAAGCGGTACGCAAATCCGCGATCGGCGGCGAACTTGGCCACCACGGCGGCGACGTGGCGGCCAGCGCGTTGCACCCCGCCGGGTGAAAGCATTTCTGTGAACAACCCGACGATCATTTTTTGGAGGGCGCACCTTTGCCGCGCCCCGCGCGCCATCCGCTCCTGCCCACTCGTCCCTCTTCGAAGAGGGCTTTCATCTCCGCGGCGTTATTTTCCCAAGTGAATTTCATCGCGGTGCGCGCGGCATTCGCGCCAAGACCGCAGCGGAATTCGCCATCTTCCAGCAATCTATGAATCCATTCCGCTAGAGTTTGAACATCCTCAGGGTCTTCGAGAATGAGGCCATCCGAACCATGAGAAATAATTTCGGCGCCGCCGTTCTTGCGTGAAGTGATGACGGGTAAGCCGCTGGCCATGGCCTCCGCAGGAGGCTGCGCGAAGGCATCCTCGAGTGAAGGGCCGACATAGGCATCAGCCGCGGCATAAAAGAACTCGACATCGGGACGCGGCGGCAAAAATCGTACCCGCCCGTTCAGGTGATGGTGTTCGATCGCGGCTTGGTACGGAGCGGGATTATCCTGGCCCGCGACCAGGACGGTCAGCCTAGGGTCCCGCAGCATTCCTGCGGATTCCAATAGAGCGGGCAGGCCCTTATTTTTCCAGCCATTGCCAATCAACAGCAGCGCGAAATCATTTTCACCGAGGCGAATATTTGCTCGTGCGGCGGGACGAAGGGAGGCGCGCCGTTCGGGATTGAAACGCGAGAAATCGAATCCTCCATAAATCACTCGGACGTGATCCGCGCAGCCATAATAGTGGCTCAGGTCCGATGCAACTTTTCGGGAGACCACCGCCAGAGTCTTGTCAGGACGCGAATAAATGCGTCCCTCAAGGAATTGAATCAGACGATAGTAGATTCGCCGATGAATGAGTTGCGGCCAGGTCTTCACAGGATTGCGAGACAACCGTATTTCGTTCGCAACGCTCTCACGAAGGCGCGCAAAGACTACGTGAACGGAAATCACGCCGGCGTCGAGGCAATTAATTCCTGGAGAGTACAATACCTCAGGAGCTAACTCACGAAAGCGGCGATCGCGCCATCGCCAAAGATGATTCGCCAAAAACCACCACAGGTATGCAAACAAGTGAGGTCCTGGAAGGGCCGGAATTCGATGCCAAGTAATCCTGTCGAGGTCCACATCCTCGACGCGATTGCTGTAGACGTGAATATCGTATTCGCCCGATAAGCGTTGAACGCATTCCGCGACGCGCCGTTCGGTGCCATGGCGCTTGTCGATAAAGGGCGAGACAACGGCAATGCGTGGCCTGGGCATTTACAGGCGCGGCCCTACGGGCTTACCTGCATAATTTCGCACCAGCGCTGGAGGACAAACAAGCTCCAGATCCTCGACCAGCCGACGGAAGCTTCCGACCGCTCGTAGCGGCGCCAGAGATCATCCACAGCGGCAAACTCCAGAACCTGCTGGCCGCGGAGGCGCTGCTGTGAGAATGTTTCCTGCATGGTGCGATGCAGGTCGCGTGTGATCCACTTCTTGAAGGGAAACGTGAACGTTCGTTTGCGGCGCGATTCCAAGTCTTGTAGGAGATTCTGAGGGAGAAAACTTTTTGCGGCATCGAGGAGAAGACGCTTCTGCTGGATGCGTGTTTCCGAGGGCACGGGAAGCAGGAACTCGACCAGCCGATGATCGAGAAAAACCGGGCGGACTTCGATACTGTGCGACATACTCGTGGCATCGAGATCACGCAATAGTCTCGGCTCCAGGTGCGTGTGAATATCCATGAAGGCGAGCCGCTCGAGGAGATTTTCATTCTCGACAAGTTTTGACCAATAGGCCAGATGATGCCGCGCTTCGGCGTGGAAGCCGTTTTGGCCGAGCGCGGGCGAGAGCAGGCCTGCGACATCGCGGTCCAGGAAGAGGACCTTGACGGCCATTTGCGAGGCGACAAAGGGATCGTCCGCGCCGATCAGATAAGAGAGTTTGCGCCAGCGAAACGGGAACGCTTGCTCAGCCAAGGCCCGGCCGAAGAGTGCCGCGGGCAACGGGCGCGCCCAGCGGGCAACCGCCGTGAAGCGCTCAAACCAAGCGAGCGATTCGTAACCCCCGAACAATTCATCGCCGCCCTGACCGGAAAGAGCGACCTTGAATCCCGCTTCCGCCGCGAGCTTTGAAATCCAATAGGAATTCAGGCCGTCAACGCTGGGCTGATCGAGGGCCCAGATGGCGTGGTCGAGACCGGCAGCCACGCGGCTTGCGTCCAGCGTAACAACTTGATGCGGAATGTCGAGCGCGCGGGCGGTCCGGCGGCTAAGTTCGGTTTCATCGAACTCGGCTTCGCCGAAACCAACCGTCATGGCGGAAAGATTCTGCGCGCCTGCTTTACGGGCGGCGGCAGCCAGGCAAGCGGAGTCGGTTCCCCCGCTCAAAAATAGCAAGACGGGAACGTCAGAGACCAGATGGTTCCGAGTGGCGTCAACAAAAACGTCAGCGAGGCTGGAGGCAAGGTCTTTTGGGGGAGGCGTCGCGGGAGCGTGCGGCTGCAGCTTCCAATAGGCCTCCGTGCGCCACTCCGCGTCGCGCCAAACTCCTATGTGCCCTGGCTGGAGCGGGGTGACTCCACGGATCGCAGTCCACGGGGGAGGGATGTGACCGAGTTGAAGAAACGCGTGCAGGCCCGCGGGATCAAGCTGCATGGGCACCAGGCCTGAAGCGAGTAGCGCCTTGATCTCCGACGCGAAAATCAACTGGTTCCCGGAATGATAAAAATATAACGGTTTGATCCCCAGCCGGTCACGGGCCAAGAAAATTCGGGCGCGGCGCGCGGCATCCCCGGAAGCGCCGCAAGCACGAGCATCCCACAGAGCGAAGGCGAACATCCCGCGGAGTTCGCGCAGACACTCTTCGCCCCATTCTTCGTAGGCATGGACGATGACTTCGGTGTCGGAATGCGTGCGAAAGACATGACCGCTCGGTTCGAGAGTGCCGCGCAATTGCCGGTAGTTGTAGATCTCCCCGTTGAAGACGACCGCGACGTTGCCTGCTTCATTAAATATGGGCTGGCGCCCGCCGGGAAGGTCAATGATGCTGAGGCGCCGCATCCCCAGCGCTACCGAGGGAGCCACGAGCAGTCCGTCTTCATCCGGGCCGCGATGCTGAAGCGCCTCCATCATCCGGCGCGTAATAGCCTCCGCCTGTTCGGTGCGCTCAATTCCAATAACGCCGCAAATTCCGCACATCCTGCGTTACTCTACCTTGAACGACGGGAGAGTTCCACCGCTACGTGAGGGCGATTGTTCCAACAGTTTTGTAGCCCTTGGGCGCGAACATCCCTCGCGCTGGCTGGCCAGGAAAATATTGGTTTTGAAGAACTTGAGTCCAGGTGCTCGGACGTTGGGTGTAGTTCCTTACTCACGCCGAACCTGGAATCGCGTGTGGCGACCCCCGCCATGCCTACTCAGGAGGTCTATCTTCGCCCCAGGGCAAACTGCCAGCGCGCCATGCCGCGGGCGTGCTTGCCCGTGGGAATTGGTTGCGGCATCTGCGCGAGCTTGGGCAAGCGAAAGAGTATTCCAACAAGCAACCACAGGTAAGCATTATTCACGAAGTTCTGATATGGCTGGATACCGAAATAGGTTAAAAAGACCAATAGTACGGCGGCGTACCACCAAATCGCAAAACCTATTGGGAAATAAACGGTTTGACGGAGTTGGTTGACGACGCGCCAACCGGACCAAAGCAAGGCTAAGACCCAAACGATCCAAAGTACGAGTCCCAAAATTCCCATTTCCACAACGAGGGTTCCATAGCCGCTCTCGACGCCAATATCCGGGGCGGGCTCCTCCAAATATTTGGCAACATATTGCGTGCTGAGAGAGTTCACGCCCGTACCGTAGCCTATAACCCAGCGTTCATGGTCAAAAGCCAATATCAGATTTCCGATGGGATAATTCCAACTTCGCGATGCGAGTTCCGACCCTTCGCCCTTGTAGGCCAAAGTCTCCGACAAGAAGGCCCAGTTGGTTCCGAGTGCAACGGGGAAAACCTCGGACATTAGGATTAAACCAATTCCCCCGATGAGAAAGGTCCTGCGAAGTGCTTTCACGAGACGATGCCCTTGCCCCCATTTCCAGGGCGCGCCCCAGAGAAACGCTCCGGTCATCACAAAAGCACTTCCCAACACGAAAACGAAGGGCGTGCGGGTCCCCGTAACCATGACGGCAACGGTGACCACTCCGATTCCGAGGAACCCGTACTTGGCGGCCGCGCGCCGGCTCAACAACATATAGCCTTGCGCGCCCATGGCCAATATCCAAAGGAGGATCAGATACATCGAAAAGCGGCCCGCGCTGACAAACACGGAACTGGTGGCAAGGACCTCGGCGTGTGTGATCGGTGAAATGCGGGTCACATGGGAGAGCGTGTACAACTCCGCCGCGCTGTCTTGCGGAGTCAGAAAATTCACTCCCAAAACGGACTGAGCAACGCCCAGACCAGCGACCACAATTCCCGCCAATATGGTCACAACCAGAAGTCGTTCCAAATCCTTCGGGCGCTCAAGCATCGCGTATCCGAGCAACATCATCGGCGCATAGTAAAAATAGACCTTCAATCCTAGAATTCCGAAGAGAATATTCGGCGACCAGGTATTGAACACTTGGATGACGGCAAACCAGAAAAAGAAACCAAGAGGCACAAGGAAGGGAATCTTGAAAACTTCCACAAGTCCCTTGCGCCTAGCAACGTAATAGGATGTGTAGGCGACCCCGATAAGGAAGTCCTTGGCAAAAAAGACCAACATGCTATTTCCAAGGTACTTCCGCGCTAAGTCCTCGAAAAGTAGCCAGACTAAAAAGAAGAGAATCCCTGACCGCCAATCATTCATGATATGCATAACAATGGCGACTACAACTATTCCCAACCCAAACATGATTAATGTCTGGTCCGAGCCGCCAATGATCCAGGTGGCCAGTTCCCAGATGAGCCCGACGACAATAAGGCTCATCACGAGAGCTTGGATCTGCCGTTTCCCTGTGTCGGATCCGATACTCAGTTGCATTGCGAACCTTCCCCCGCTTGAAATCCCTTAGGAATTATGCTGGACCAATGCGAATGCCGCAATGAAGAAACTCGGAAGGATTCCAAATGCGTCAGTCGTGCGCATGTCCGCTTTCCCTTCACGCCTGGGACCACTGCCAACTTGCCGGGAATCATCGGGCTACTTCTTTTGGGCGCGACAACCGTGGCTGAAGCAATCGGCGTCTCACACTAGCCGTACGAGCTTCGGTAAACTGCGCCACAAAATAGGCGTAGGTTAGCATGAGCAGCGCAATCCCCAATGCAAGGAGCAGATGCAGCATATCAGGCTGCCAGTTTCCCTGCGGGTCCAGCAAGCCGCGCAGGAGCAGCAGCACCGGGAAATGAGTCAGGTAGAGCGTGTACGAAAAGCCGGACAGAGTCTTTGCCGCATTCGTGAGGCCGGGGGACACGTCTTCGCGGGTCCCATGAATCAACATGTAAAGCCAGAGAGCAAAGCTGAGCCCAATCATGAAGTCGGGAAGGATATCCGAAGAAAGCTTTTGGGTGCGGCTCCATGCGAGCGCGCCGAAGAAGATCAAGCCCGCCGCCATGGACACGATCGCCTGCATGCGCGGCGGCCCGAATTGCGCGGTGCGATGGAGGCGTCCAACCAGGGCGCCGGCCAGCCAGATCACGAAGTAAAGACTGATCTGCGGGCCGATAAACCAAAGAAGAAGCGCGGAAAGGCCCGCGTATAGAAAACGGTCGCGAATCCGCGCCCAGGAAGCCACCGCGAGAACAAGGGCCGGAAATAAAATGTAATACCAGAATTCGTAGCTGAGACTCCAAAGCGGCCCGTTCGAGCCGAACACCGGTGAAACAACGCTCTGCAGAAAGAAGAGATTCCCAAAGAAGACAGGGACCGTCGAGCGCAGGGCGACACTCGGCAGATAATATTTGTACAGGCTGCCAAAATAGAAGGAGGCTGCCCGGGGAATGCGCATGCCGATCTGATCCCATATTGCGCCAAGAATAAGCGCCGGGAATAATACCAGTTGCAAACGCGTCAGGCGGTTGACGAGATACACGCGCCAGGACCAACGTTGCCCGCTTACGGAATCGATCACGCTCATGCCGATAAAATAACCACTGAGAACAAAAAAAATCATGACGGCCTGGTGGCCGAAGCCCGTGACGGCATAAATAACGCGGCTCGCTATGGACTTGTTCGCGAGAAATGGAAAGTCAACGAAGAACAGACCCCGCACGTGGCCCAGCATGACCGCGAGAGCCGAAACTCCCCGAATCAGATCCAAATGGACCGAAGCGCGCTCGGCGAGCTGAAGTTTCTTAGCCAATTCTAGCCCTTATGGCTTTCTGCCCCGCGCGTTGATGCCATTGAAACCAGTTCCGACGTAAACGTCCACGAGACCGGCGTCCACGAACCATTGGCGCACGGCCTCGATGGTTTGCGGATGGTCGTACACAGGGGAAAACATGTCCAGCGCGCTCAGAATCTTCACCTGTTTGAGCTCCTCGTCGGTGTAATCGAGCTTCGGCTTGTGCGAGATCGGTCCGATGGGAATGAGGTTGCCGATGGCCTGGCCGACGAGCGGCAATTTGTACAGCGCCTTCTTCAGCTCGAAGGCCGGAGGAATCATCCAGGAGAGCAGCGTGTGCACCCGCCGCGGCCCCATCCACGTGAGCCAGGGGCGGACCCAATACTTGAGCGGAGGAAACAGGCCGGTGTGGCGCTGATAACAATCGATGACGATCTCACCGCCCGGGCGAATAAATGGCACCAGACTCATGAACGCCTTACGCACGTCGGGGCAATGCTGCAGGACACCCATGCAGTAAATCTTGTCGAACGATTCCCGGCGCAAAGGAATCTGATAGATGCTGGCCTGAAAGATGTTCACGCGGGCGGAGCCGCCGTTGTTTTTGAAATTTGCCTCGACCGCGTTGCTCAAATCGAAGGAGAAAACTTCAGCGCCCGTTTCGAGCGCAATCTGCGTGAAGCGGCCCATGCCGCAGCCCGCCTCCAGTATGCGTTGCCCATCCATTCGAGCCGGCCACTGCGTCGTCACAAAGAAGCGTTCGCGGCTCAGATCGTTCTCCATGTGACGGTCGAGCTGCAACCTGTCGAAACGGTTCCACTGGTAGCCGAACGTTTGCGCGTATTCTTCGCCAGGTACAAATCTCGGCATCGATCGAACGATGGGAAATGTCCGGGCGCAGGAGGTGCAAACGAATTGGCCTTCCGCAATCGTGCCGTTCGTTTGCGCGGACGAAGTTACTTCCACGCGCAAAGGCGAGCCGCATCCCGTACACGCGAACCATTCTGTAAATTTAGGGTCCATCTTCCGACGATTACTCCCGGCGTCTACCTCGTTCGCGCCGCCGTCTCATGTTCCCCGGCCGCGCCGGCGGCCGATTCTTTCGCGCCTTTCCCCAACGCATCCGCATAGCGTGCCGCGATCGCGCGCCAGGAAAAATGTTGCTCCTGCGCACGGCGGCTGCGTTCGGCCAACGATGTGCGCAGCGCGGGATTAGAGAGAACTTTCTGCAGTGCGACGGAAAGCGCTTCCCGATCCCCCAGGGGAACGGGAACGAGTCCGGCCTCGGTGATGGGCCATCCCGTTTCCGGCCCCACATAACCCACCAGCGGCAGACCAGAGGCAATTCCAGCGATGGCGCTGCCCCGGCGGGTGGAGATTTCGCTGCGGACAAACAACATCACATGCGCGCGCGCCAACGTTCGGCTGACCTCTTCCGGAGAAAGCAAACCGAGTGTTTCGACTTCGACGTCTTCCGTGTCAGCAAGTTCCGACCGCAGCGCCGCGTCAGCCTCCCGCGAGCCGCGGCCCAGGACAAGAAGACGCAGCGGCGCCACAACGGTCCGCGCACGCTTCAGCGCATAGCTGATATCCCTCACTTCCGTTGTCATGTGGCGGCCAAGTGTCACGCAAAAAACCGCGACAGTGTTGGCCGCGGCAGCGCGCGTCGGGATATCCGGGGGCGTTTCCGGGCAATTCGCTCCGACTGGGATGTAGACGGCCTTTTCGTGTGTGGACGGCAACCAGGAAACTTTTTCCAGAGGCACGGGGAAGATCGCGCTCTCTGCCAGCCCGTAGAGTTTTTTTAGGACATGAACGTGGCAGTACTCGCGCAGGCGGCCGGGCAGTCCTCCGCCAATAAACGGGCCAAAATCGTGGAACACCACGCCACAGCGCGCGCCGCTCTTCCCTAAAACAGAAAGAATTCGCGGCGCCTGCAATGGAAAACCTCGCCGCGACCACGCCAACGTCGTGTATTGCAGCAGGACCCAACGGCCGCGCCACGCCCCGGCCATCTCACGCAATTCCGCGAGGGTGGCATTCCAACCTCGCTCCGGCCAGTGTAGTCTAACAATTTCAAGCCGATAGCCAAATTCCCCGATGGCCCCGCCCAGCCACGTGCAATAGTCGGCCACGCCGTCGGTGGGCTCATCGCGCCGGCCCACGAGCGCTACGATGGGTTCCGCGTTCATTTCGCTGCTGATTGCGGCTCTGCCAGGACGTGCCGGTCATCCACGGATTCAAGGCTGTATCCAAACCGGCAGAAATATTCCCTGAGGAGATTGTCGTTGGCCTCCGAATGCATCTCGCAAAGGATCAAAGGGCGGCGCGCCTCGATGAGTTTTCCCGCGCCTCGGAACACTTCGATTTCCCCGCCTTCGACGTCACACTTGATGACGTCCGGCGTAGGCGCGCCGCGCACAAAATCGTCGAGCGCCACGCAACGCGTGGGTATCCCCGCTGCGGCGGCTTCGCCTGCGACAAATCGGCCTACACCGCGGTCTGGGGACGATAGATCGGCGGCGACGAAATTGACATTCCCGCTCGCCGACCACACGCCTGCCTCAACCACAGTGGCATTGAAGAAACCGTTTCTCGAGAGGTTGCCGCGCAAACGGCCTGCGACTTCCGGGTCGGGCTCGAAGCTGAACACTTGCCCTGCCGCTCCCACCAGGCGCGCGGCGAGCAGCGAGAAAAAGCCGATATTCGCGCCCAGATCGTAGAACACCATGCCGGGTTTGAGTGTCTTCGACAAAAGTTTCTGGATCGCGGGTTCCGCATCTCCGTGCAGGTAGTGCTGGCCGGTGCGCGGGTTGAGTTCGAGCCACAGTCCTTCGGCAGGCCCGCGTTCGACGCGCGCCCACACTTTTTCATCCGCTGGAAGAAACCGATGGCTCAAAAGGTGAGCGAGGTCCCCGAGTATCGGCACTTTCCGAAGCGAACGCAGCGGCCCAGGAAGTCCCAGCATCAGGGAGCTGAACCATTTGCGGCTCTCGGGCATATTATTTCTCCACCATGTAGCCGCCGATGACCAGTGCGTCCATCCCTGAACTGAAGAATGTGCGCACAGCGTCGGTGGGCGTATTCACAATCGCTTCGCCGCGCAAGTTGAATGACGTGTTCATGACGACGGGAACACCGGTTCGCTTCCCGAACTCGTTGATCAGATTCCAGTATAAAGGATTAATGTCCTTTTCGACGGTTTGCGGGCGGGCGCTGCCGTCTACGTGCGTGACGGAGGGAATAATGTTGCGTTTTTCCGGCCTCACGGGATTGGTGAGGATCATGAACGGAGAATCGCAGGCATGTTCGAGATACTCTCCCGCGACTTCCCTGAGCATCGAAGGAGCAAACGGACGCCACCATTCGCGGAACTTCACGGCGTTGTTCACTTTTGCGTTCATATCCGGATCGCGCGGGTCCGCCAGGATCGAGCGGTCGCCCAGCGCGCGCGGGCCAAATTCCATGCGTCCTTGAAACCAACCAATGATTTTCCCGGCGGCGAGCAAATCGGCGGTGGCCGCGGCCACGTTGTCCTGTTTTGTAGCGCGGAGTTTATACGTCCGCAACGTCTTTTCAATTTCGGCGTGGGAAAATTCCGGGCCCAGGTAAGCGTGGCGAAGCGGACGCATGGGCAGGCGTCCTCCTTTGTCCAGATAGGGAGCGAGCACGGCGCCTAAGGCCACGCCGTCGTCCGAAGCGGCCGGCTGAACGAAGATGTTGTCGACCATGCCCGACGCTTGAATCTTTCCGTTGGCCTTGGAGTTGAGCGCCACTCCGCCAGCTAGGCACAGGTTTCGGCAATTCGTTTTTTGCGTTGCCAGTTTTACGAGCGCCAGCATGGCCACTTCGCACGCATCCTGCACGGCAAACGCGACATTCTTGAAACTTTCGTCGATTTCACTTTCGGGCGTGCGTTCGGGGCCCAGCCGTTTGGCGATCGCCGAAGTGCCGTTGCCACGTTCGAGCAGCAACGGCGCATTGACGCGATAGGACTCGTGATTGAGAGAAATAAATTCGTTCAGATTCACGCCTGGGTTTCCGTATGGCGCGAGCCCCATGACTTTCCATTCGTCGCTATTGGGCACGAAGCCGAGATACTGGGTGAACTGCGCGTAAAAAAGTCCGAGCGAATTCGGCCATGGAATCGTGAGCACGTGATCGAGGCGTCCGCCGTGGCCGTACCAGATGGAGCTCGCTTCCCAAGCGCCCCGCCCGTCCATCACGAGGACCGCGGCATCGTCGAGCCCCGAATACGAATAGGCGCTGATGGCATGGGCCAAATGGTGGTCCACGAAGCGCATTTGCGCGCGTGTCTGGCCGAAGTGATTCGTGAAGGTCCGAAATCCGCCGTTCTGGTGCGCCATGCTGGCATAGAGTCTTGCGGAATTCAGCACATTCAGATACGTGGCTGGATACTGGCCGCGCAAAAAGCACTTCACATCCGCGGCAAAGACGCTGCGCGGAGCGGGCCAGCCCTGGCAAATGAAATCGAGCTGGTCGGGGCGCACTTTCGCAAATTCCAGGCAGGCGCGGATGGCGAGGCGTGGAAAGCCGGCGTCGTGCTTGACCCGGCTGATGCGCTCCTCGGCCACGGCGAAAAGCAGGTCGCCGTCCCGCGCAATGCACGCCGAGGAATCGTGCATTTGCGAATAGTTAAACCCCAGGGTGATCATGAACGATCAGCCTCTCCCTTAAGTGCGAAACCCATCATGCGGTCACTCATGCGCAAAAGCTTGCTAGCTTCCGCCGCCGCACGCAACGCCGCTTTCTTCCATCCTGTTGAACCCAGGTCCTGATTCGTGCTGAGCGGGCTCGGCTCAAGCGGGACCACGCTATCCACGCGGAAGCCTGCCCTCTCCGCGCAAAGCCGGATCGTGGGAGGAGTGAATCCCCACAAGTGCCACGGGATATCGTCGATCGGGCACCAGGGCTGTCCGAAAATCTTTCTCTTTGTGCCCACAACCCGCTGCATCAGGCCTGCTGCGTTGGGAGTCGTCATGACCAGAACGCCACCCGGCTTCAAGAGGCGAAACACTTCCCGCAGTTCCTCGACCGGGTCCGCGATGTGTTCAATCACATCTAGAAGCGTGACTGCCGCAAAACTCCCCGGCGGGAAGGCCGCTGAATGCAGGTCCCCATGTACGAGATTCAGTCCGAGTGTGTCGCGCACGTGCAGATATGCCTCGCGCAACGGTTCGACGCCGGTTGCATCGAACCCAGACCGTTTCGCATTCTTCAAAAACATTCCATCGAAAGCGCCAACATCGAGCAAAGCGCCGCCGCTCACACCAAGGCGCTTCAAGCGCTCCAGAATCACTTCGTGCTCGCGCTGCTTCCAAGCCGGAGGGGGCCCATTTTCGAGACCAATGCGCTCGGTGGGCACGCCGGTTAGCTTGCCATCCTCGTACAGGGCATTGAGTTCAGCCTGCGAGGGCGGATTTACGGTGAACAGGACGCCGCATCCGCCGCAGCGCTCGATTCGAGAGCCATTCTGCCGCCAGATGAGACGCGAGCGGTCCGATTCGCAGAGCAGACACTTCATTTTCTTGGGAGTCCGGGCCGGTGCTCGACCATCGGGACAATGGGGACAGGATTTCCTGTCCAACTGCGAAGCCTGGACAAACCCCTTTCCGCGTACCATCGCCTGAAGCGATAAAACAACCGGGGCGGAAGAGCCAGCGTCAATGCGAGAACCAAGGCTTTAAAGAGCCGATGACGCCAAGTCACCTCACTGTAAGCGAGTCTATAAGCTGTGCGTTCCACGTTAAAACTTTGAACAGGACTGCCCCCGTCCAGGCCCAGCCGCATGCGTTCAATTTCCACGCGTGTTCCACAAAAGATTGTGTCAATCACATCCTGAGTGACGCCGAATTCCCGGAGCTTTGGCGGCAACTCGCGCAGCAGGACTTTCAGGACATTCATCCTGCGCCGCGCCTTCGCCGGTTCGTACACCTCATACTGGAACAGGTTCCCTGCATGAAAGCCATAGTAGAAAAGAGGCTCATTGAGAATGATGGCAGGTGCGAGCGCGGGCGCGAGGGTGAAAATAAATTCATCCGCCTCGATAATCAGTTCCTCAGGGATGGGTAGAATTTTGTTCAGCACCGGGCGGCGGATCGTCATCTTGCTCGTTCCGAGGAAACCAGCCAAGTGTCGAAACAATTCCGCACTCTGCGGCGTGGAAAGATCGGCGCGGTAGACCCGGCCTGGAAGAACCATGCCGTTCGGACGGCCGTCGGAATAGGCTTCGAAATGGCCATGCCCGACGATTCCTACATCCGGATTTTCCTCCAGTGTTTCGAGCGCCCGGCGCAGCTTCTGCTTCACCCACCGGTCATCTCCATCGAGCATGGCGACGATGTCGCCGCGCGTTTGCGGGAGTGCAAAATTGAAAGCGGAAGCCTGGCCGCCATTGGTTTTGCGAATCAGCCGCACACGCGGCTCAAACTTGTGGACGATTTCCGGCGTGCGGTCGGTTGAGCCGTCATCCACGACGACGATTTCCACGTCCGCCATGGACATGTCCTGTTCGAGCACGCTGGTGATAGCGTGCTCGATGAACTGTTCGTGGTTGTAGGTGTCGATTAAGACGCTGACGGACGGCTTCGACATGGCCTTACCAATTCCCCCAACTTTCGGACAAAGCGAAGTGCGCGAGTGTTTCCGTTGAAACATCCTACTTAATTACGGTCGATCCCGCAGGCGCGCGGCGCTGGCGCAGACCTAAACGATGACGCAAAGGGCGCGTCAGACCCATCAGTCCGAACCAAGCCGCGTTGCGCAGGCGCGCCCCCTTGCGCTTGGCCATGACCGCCCAATGATGATAGTTCGGGCGCAGGCCTTCCGGGGTAAGTCGATGCGTGGCGTTTTCCATGGTTGCAAAGCAGCGTCCGCCTTCCAGTAGCGCATAGTTCTGCTGGGCTTCCTCTCCCTGCCATACCCCGGCCGCGCCGTCAGGATGGTAGGAATAATCATGGTTCTGGTGGACAACCTGGACGACAGCGGTGGCGTCCACGACGCGGGCGCCGGAATACCGCGCATGCCACACCAGCCAGTTGTCCCAGCCGGGGCGGCCAATAACGAATGCCGGCGTATTCTTGTAGTACAGGCCGCGCGAAAAAGTGAAATAGTCGATCCATTGAGGCGGGCGTTGCTGATTCGCTTGGAGGGCCAGGCGGCGCACGGCCGCTTCCCAATCCGTGGCGTAAAAGTCCACGGGGGCGGTGATATCGGTATCCCAGCGCTGCCCGGCCATCAAGTATCTGCCGCCGAAAGAGGCTACGCGCTCCGTCGCGTGGCGAAAATCCGAAAGGAGAATGATGTCGCAGTTGATGTAACAGAGGCAATTGTGGTGCGCGAGATCCTGCGCGGCATCGAAAATGGGGGATAGGTATTTGGTGCCGTGCTCGTTGCGCGAGACACCAGGCACGTGGCGGATTGCGAGATCAAGTGCTGCCTCGGCAGCGCCCTCTTCATCACCGAATAAAATCACTTCGGCGGAGGGATGAATACGCTTCCAACTCTCGATCGCGTTGCGTTGAATTACGCCGATGTGCCCGCGAAATGGTTTTGGCGTGGTGAAAAAAGTAATCATGGTGGCGCCGGATTACGTTCCGACTTTCTGGGTGTGCTCGCGTTCTGCGGCAATCATTTCGTCAAGGATGGAATCGAGGCCGCGTGTCACGCTCCAGCCGGGATAATGACTCTTCAATTTCGCCAGATTCGAGATGTAACAGATATGATCGCCTTTGCGCGCCTGTTCCGAGTAGGTCCAGTTGATTTTACGGCCAGTCAGCGCTTCAATCCGCGCAATAGCCTCGAGCACCGAGATGCTGTTGCCGCGTCCTCCGCCGAGGTTGTAGACCTCGCCGGGCCTCGGATTGCGCGCAAACTCCTCGAACGCGCGGACCACATCGAAGCTGTGAATATTGTCGCGGACCTGCTTGCCCTGATAGCCGAAGACCGTGTAGGGATGGCCGGACAAGGCCACCTTGAGCAAGTAGGAGAGGAAGCCATGCAGCTCGACACCGGAGTGCCACGGCCCGGTCAGGCATCCGCCGCGGAAAATGCCCACGCCCATGCCGAAGTACCGGCCGTACTCCTGGGCGTAAATATCGGCGGCAACTTTCGAAGCTCCGAACAACGAATGCAGCGTACGATCGATGCGGCAGTTTTCGTCGATTCCATCGTAATCGGCGGGGTCCGCGTAATCGTAGCGCGTCTCGGTCTCACGCAGCGGCTTCTCATTGGGTGCGTCGCCGTACACTTTATTTGTGCTCATGAAAACGAACGCAGCCTCGGGGCAGTTCTGGCGCGCGGCCTCGAGCAGGTTTACTGTGCCGAGCGCGTTGACCTCGAAATCGAGCAAGGCGATTTCGGCGGCTTTGTCATGCGACGGCTGAGCGGCGCAATGAAGGATCAGGTCGAAGCGGTGCTCGCGGAACAACGCCATGACGCCTTCGCGGTCGCGGACATCGAGCGCTGTCGGCGTGAAGCGTTGCGTGGAATTTTTGAGGCGCTGCAAATTCCATAGCGTGTCTCCCGGCGGGCCGAAGAAAACGCGGCGCATGTTGTTGTCCGCTCCGACGACGTGGTGGCCCTGCCGGTCGAAATACTCAACCGCTTCGGAGCCAATCAGGCCGCTGCTTCCGGTCACGAGGATGGTCCAGGGCTTCACTGCGCCGCCCCTCCGGCGAGCGATTCCTCGCGCACGACGCCAATCCCCAGGCCGAGATATAGAATCCCGTTGGAGGATTCCAGATGCTTCAGCGCCCGCCAGCAATCGATCACCACTCGTGGCGCGCCGTCCCGTGCCCAGCGCCCGGCGGGGATGGCCAGGAATTCAGGCCACGGAGTGGCCAGGACGACGACCCCGCTTTGCTCAATGCATTCCTCGGCTGATGCGGCCAGATGTACGTTGTCGCCGAGAGTGATGGCGGCGCGCGAGTGGCCCTCAGGGTCAAACGCAATGGTAGGAACCTTGCGCTTGGCTAATTCTTGCGCCAGGAGCAGGCCCGCAGCGTCTTCCGTCACATCGGTGTTGGGTTTGTAGGTGAGGCCAAGAATTCCGGCGGCTTCACCAGAGCCCAGATAGTCCGCCACGGTATCCGCCAGGCGGAGAATCTGGGCGCGGTTGAAATCGTGCGTCGCCCGAGGCAGGTCGGAGGAGGCGCCTACGCGGTCCGCCAGAGCAATCAGCGCGAGATTGTCCCGAGGAAAGCACGGACCGCCATAGCTGATCGCGCCCTTCAGGTACTTGCCTCCGATGCGGGAATCCAGGCCAATCGCCCCTGTAACCACATCCACGCTCGCTCCGGGAACTTTCTCGCACAAGCGAGCCAGCATGTTCGCAAAGCTGATTTTCGTGGTGACGTAGGTGTTCACCGCGAGTTTGGCGATTTCCGCGTTGACGAGGTTCATGCGGGCCACCGGGGGCCGGTTCTCGCACACGGTTCGATACAGGGATTCCAGCTTCGCGCCGGCGCGCCCATCGGATTCGCCGATCAGTAGAAAATCGGGATTCAGGAAGTCGCGAATCACGCTGCCGAGCGCGATAAATTCGGGACTGTAACACAAGCCGAAATCGGTTCCGGCGCGTTTACGGCTGGCTTTTTCCAGGGCATCACGCACATCGCCGCTGGTGGAGCCCGGCATCACCGTGCTGGTGAGCGCGACGAGGTGATATTCCCGCTTGGAAGCCAACGCGCGGCCGATGGTTTCGCAGACAGGAAGCACATAGCGCAACGAAAAACTGCCATCCGTGTCCGCGGGAGTGGCTACGACGATAAAAGTGATGTCTGAATCTCGAACGGCGTCTTCAATGCTCTGCGTTGCTGTCAATCGCCCGTGGGCCAGACTCAGAGTCTCCGCCAGGCGCGGTTCAAAAACTGGAGGTGCGCCTCGCGCGATCGCTTCGACTTTCGCGGCGTCAGAGTCCACGCCGATTGCCAGAACTCCTCGCGCGGCTATCGCCGCCGCCATCGGTGCACCCAGTTTCCCCATGCCAATGACACTCACACTTGTGGGCATGATTCTCCCGGAATCCACGTTCCCATCAGGTTGCCTCCGCTATGACGCAAAGATGCCAGCCCTCGCCCCGTTCCAATTCATGGAAGAGTCGCGCAAGCATCCCTTGAAAATACCACCGCTTCAGATATATGCCCATACCTGGTTTTGATTTCCGTTTCAGTATGCGCATGACCGGGCCAACGCTAGTAATCATGCGGTTTTGACAACGAAATCACGCTTGCGAACGCTGGTGAGCGAGAGGCAAGATCAGATCGAGCCGATTTGATTCCGTCCGGCGGAAGGCGGGGACTGGCGGTGGAACGCGACAATGAAACTTCGGGTAGCAGGGCCTGGCCGAAGATTACGTTGGTTACTCCAGTCTTCAACTCGGTTCGCTATATCGAGCAGACCATTCAATCCGTGATCTCCCAGCAGTATCCAAATCTTGAATATTTTATCGTGGATGGGGGCTCGACGGACGGCACGCTGGACGTCATCCGAAAATATGAGCGGGAGTTGAGCGGTTGGACGAGCGAACCGGACAATGGCATGTACGATGCCCTCAACCGCGGGTTCGACCGCTCCTCCGGCGGGATCATGGGGTGGATTAGCGCGACGGACATGCTGCACACAGGATCGTTGTTCGTCGTAGGCAGCGTCTTCAAGGCGCTGCCGGAAGTTGAATGGATCACTGCCAGGCCCACGGGTTTTACGGAAGACGGTATGGCCGTCGCGGTGAGCCGCAGTTTGAAGCGCTGGTCGCGGTGGCGTTTTCTGGCCGGCTCGAATCGCTATATTCAGCAGGAATCAACATTCTGGAGGCGCGGCTTGTGGGAGCGCGCCGGAAAACATGTGGATGCGTCGCGTAGGGAAGGCAGCGATTTTGAGCTCTGGGCGCGCTTTTTCCGCTACGCACAGCTTTACTCGGTGGACGCACTGATCGGCGGGTTTCGCGTTCACCCCGATTCCTTGAGTTTGGAAGATCCCGGCAAAATGCGCCGCATTCACGATGAGATCATCGCGACGGAATTGAAACTCACGCGCTGGGGACCGGCCCTGGCGATGTTTCAACGCATGACACGCGGCATTTTGAAGGTTCCCGTGCTGAACGTGCTGTGGCGCAACACGGTGATGAGCGCGCTCGTACGGTTCCCAGGCCCCGACTGGGCTCCCGTGATCCGCTACCGCAACCATAAGTGGACGATCCGTTAGCCCGCGTTTCTCACTTTCACGTCAGCGGGTAGGCTCCGGAACGTCAACTTCTGCTAAGAACTGAGGCGCAGCGCGGGGTCGCCTCTAGCAGCACAGACTTCAGTCTGTGCTCTTTTCTCAGCGCCCAAGCCAAATCAAAACCACACAGGCTGAAGCCTGTGCCACTGGACCTCCTCAGAATTCTTGTGAGAAATGGGAATCAGGCTGTGGCGCTTGCCTCCCGCAAACGGATCAAACCTCGGCGGTAACGCAAAGGTGCCATCCCAGGCGGCGCTCGAGGGCCTGGAAAAGCGGGGCGGGCATCCAACGAAAGTACCATTCTTTGACGTACCTATACTTTACATAATCTTGAATTCGGTATGGAAAGATATGCTCGACTTGCGTCTGCTTGACGTGGAAGCCTTTCCGCTCCAGCAAGCCTGTCAGTTCGCGCTTGGTATACGTGTAAGTGACCGGACAGCCGGTTTCCGCTTCGGAGTACCGCGCGACCATCTCAGCAAGCCGCCAGAACTGGCCTTTTCCGTAGGTCATCAGGATCCAGAATACTTTCCAGGAATAGCGGTGATACACCATGATTTTCACCGTGCTTCCCGGGCCGACGTAATTCCGGATTTGCTCAAGGACGCGATCGGGATGCGGCGTATGGTGGATTACGCCGAAGGAATAGACCAGGTCATAGGGTCCCGCGGGCAAGAGGTCCGCCAGCGCCTCACCGCTGCCGTGATAAAACCGGATGCTGCCGGACAGGCCGTAGACCTCGGCGCGTTTGCGGGCCATCTCCAGAGACTTCTCGGAAAGGTCCACAGCCGTGACGCGGGCGCCGTGGCGCGCGAAATTCATGGTGTCCGTGCCGATGCCGCAGCCAATTTCGAGGACGCGTTTGTTTTGCCAGCGCGGGAATTCGGCGAACCTTGGGATGTGCGGTTCGACAAAATATTTTCTGCGCTCGACTTCGTCAAAATACTCACGGCTGCCGGGCGGCTTGGTCGAGTGGCGAATATTGCACGGCCTGCGGTCCCAGTAATCCTGGACCAGCTCGATGGGCACTCGTTCAAAGGTCGGTGGGCTCAACGTTCATCCTTTGGGCTGTAGCCATTCGCGAAGTTGAGTGACTTTGCGTAGTTGATCAATGGAGACGCCGTCGTCGGCAAGGACCACCCAGCCGCGTTTTAGGCCGACTTCCTCAGACGATGGCAACGCCGGGAAGAAAGCGGTGAACCCGAGGTGAGCAACGGGGTCCAGGTAGTCTAGAGACAGCTTTTTCCCCTCCCCGTAGTCATCGAATTCGTAACCAGAATCATCCGGCACCTGGAAATCATCAATCATCACGACGGGCCGTGTCCAATGGCGGAAAATCAAGTCGACTTCCTCCCGGAGCGGCAGGTCATCGTGCCAGTGCGCGTCCAAGTAAAAGAAGACTTTATCCTTGGGCACGGTCGAATCCTGGATTAGCCGGCGAAGGAATTGTCGGCTATCCCCGAGACAAAAATGCACGTTGGACCGGGACCAGAGCCGCGCCTGGGCATAGCCCAAGTATCGCGGGTTCACTTCGCTGGAATAGACGGGACATCCGGCAGCTGCGAAGAAAACGGTGCTTTCGCCCCGGTAGGTGCCGGTTTCGACCACTGCATCAAAGGAGCACCGCCGTTTCAACTCCTCGAAGGCATTCAAGCGCGCTGGAGACCCGTTCAGAGGCCCGCCGAAACCCGTAGTCGGCTGGCGATTGAAGATGAAATCCATAGTACCGAGCCAAGCATCGAACCGTTCCTCACCGATAGTCGCCGAGAGTAAGCCTCGAATGGAGCGATTCATCGCGTCGTCTCGAATTCGTCTGGGCGGCACACGCTTGCGACTAATACTAATATTGTTGCCTCACACCGTATTCGACATCCCCTGCGGTCACATTCTCCCCTGAAAGGGCGATTTTCGCCTGGTTCAAGGCACTATATTGCGGCATATCAATAACGCGATTTTGTGCCGATGGGGACCTGCTCCGCATCGCGGATCGTGAAATCGCAAGGTACGTTCAAAACTCCATTCCATTCGTCTCTCGGGTGCTGGAAAACTTGCGTCGCAATGTTCATTTCCGGCAGGCAATCCCATAGTTCGAGCAATTCTTTATCTTCCCAGAGGCTGACCTGCCAGGCGTATGCACCCGGGCGAAGGGGAAGCATGGGAAATGTGTACGTGAAGGAATGTATGCCCGGCTCCAACTGAACATCGTCCTTCGCCCAAGCCCACATCAGTTGACGATCCATATTGAACAATGCAATGCCGTGATGGCCGCGGCGGATGGGCTGGGCGACCTGTACAACAAAACGAAGCGCAAGCGGGCCAAGGGATGTCAGCATATGCGGAGTTTCGCCGCGCGGCTCCAGAATCTCCCAATGCAGAAAGCGCACCTTCTCGCCGCGGCCCGCATCAGCGGATGCAGTCCCCGATGTCATCGCGGCCTCATAGGCGCCGACAATTTCCCCAGTTGGACCCGCCTGGCGAATTGCGCCGCCGTCCATCCAGATTGCCTTCTCGCACAGCCGGCGGATCTGATTCATCTGATGCGTGACGAAGACGATGGTCCGCCCGGCGTGAGCCACCTCACCCATTTTGGCGAGGCATTTCTTCTGGAACGAGAGGTCGCCGACGGCGAGCACTTCATCCACCAGCAAAATCTGGGGCTCAAAATGCGCGGCCACGGCAAATGCCAGCCGCATCTGCATTCCCGTGCTGTAATGCTTCAGCGGAGTGTCAATGAAATCGGCGACCTCGGCAAACGCAACGATGTCGTCGAATTTCCGTTCGATCTCCTTCTTGCCCATGCCGAGGATCGCGCCGTTCAGAAATGTGTTTTCGCGGCCTGTCAGCTCCGGATGAAAACCCGTGCCGACTTCGAGCAGGCTGCCAACGCGCCCGCGGATTTCCGCTGAACCCTCGGTGGGCTGCGTGACGCGCGAGAGAATCTTCAACAAGGTCGTTTTGCCGGCGCCGTTGCGGCCAATCAGGCCGAGTACTTCGCCCTCTTGCAAATCAAAGGAAACATTGCGGAGAGCCCAGATGTAGCGCGGCCCGCCTTCGGAAACGCTGGCGGCGTCCGAACGGAACCAGCGCGCAGGCGATCGCAACGCATTGGCAAGGCGGTCGCGCAAAGTGAGGTATCGCGCGCGCCCACCGATCCGGTAGCGCTTGCCTAATGACTCCACGTGGATGGCGATGTGACTCATAGGTCGGACCACATCCGCGAGCCGGCAACATACGCCTTCAGACTCCGCCATGCGATGAGTAGAAGTTTTGGGGCGGCCGCATCGGCTTCCGCGTTATACATTACTCCACACCTCAAGCTCAACGCCTGGCAATCCCCACTTGCTCTCCTCGTTGCGCTTGCCGATCAGCTCTTCCTTCCAGGGCGCCACGGGGCGACCATTGGTTTGGCCGCGATCATGATCCTGATGGTAGATGGGGTGCTCGAAAATGATCTGAGACATCCCCAGGTAACTGGCAAGCTCAACGCCGTAGGAATCGACCGTTCCGTGGCTCAGAAACTCGGGATACCCGCGCATCGCCTCCCATCGCGAGCGCGCCATGAGCAGAAAATCTCCACAGCCATCGGTGTAGGCCCTCTTGTAGTTGAGGGCCCGGAAGATGCCAATCTCGCCCCCTGCAATCTTTCGAGCTCGAGAGAAGCGATATTTGCCTCCTTTGAACACGGTGGCCTGGAAAACGTGCGCGCGGCAGAAAGCTAGTTGTTCATCGATCGGCGCTTCGACGGGGATCAGCCCGCGTACGTCGTGGCGATGCGCGCGATAGAAGGCGCGGTCGTCCAATTTTCGCGTAAGCAACTGGACGAGTTCATCGCTGAAAATGATGTCCGCGTTCGTGGCCAGCACGAAATCCCCGGTCGAGCGCCTGATGCCCGCGTTTTTGGCCACAAACTCGAAGATGGGCATGCGGTCTGAGCCTTCCATCCGCCGGTGGATTTCGTTCGAGACTGTAAGAATGCGCGTCGGAAATGCGGGCCAAGCGAGGGCTTGCTTGAGTCGCGGCGCCGCCGGCGGGTTCCACTCCACGACGATGAGCTCGGCGTCCAGAGAATGCCGGGCCGCTAGAGCCGCGAGCGCATTGACCGAAGCCTGGAAACGGTGCAGGAAATTTCCGCCGTAGTCATCGTTGCGTGCGGATACAACGATGCTCAACTTCATGTGCTCTCCTTTAGGCCCAGGCGTTCCGCGCGGCTGCTACAGTTTCGGCAAGGCCCTCTTGCAGGTCAATTTCCGGCGAAAGGCGGTCGCCGAGAAGTTCGCGCAGCTTCGCCGTGTCTTGCCGCTTGTCGTGAGGTCCCACGGGTCCCGAGGTATATACGATTCGCCCCCGGTAGTCGCAGGCGTGCGCCAGCATGTCGACGACAGTTCTGATCTTCACCGGCCAGCCACCCAGATTATACGGTTCCCCGGATTTGCCCTCCCGGGACAAGTCTACAATCCGGCGCGCGGTATCCCTCTCGTACTGAAAGGTTCGCACTTGTTCTCCGTCGCCCCATACGGTCAGCGGGTCATCGCCACGCAACATCTTGCGTATGAGGGCCGGGATTACGTGAAGCTGCGCATCCGCGCGCGTCCAATCGTAGCTCGGGCCATAAACGTTGGCGGGCCGCGCGATCGCGATTCTCGTTTTCGGGAACATCTCCGCGTAGTAGCGCCCCTGCAATTCCATGACGCGCTTGGCCCATCCGTAGCCGCGATTCGCGGTTTCCGGCTCACCTTCAAATCCCGCGTTCTCGGTCGCCGGGAAATCCACGTGGTCCGGGTACACGCACGAACTACTCGCTAGAAATAACTCGGATACGCTTTCTTCGCGAACCGCGGATTCTATGATGTTGCTCGAAAGGTTAAGGCTGGTGGCGAACATTTCCGCGTGATGGGTGGAGCTGTGACCGACGCCGGCGACATAATCCGCGAGATGAAAAACCGAGCTGCAACCACGCATCACCTTCGTGCAATTCTCCATGCTCCGAAGATCGTCCGAGGAAGTAAGGTTGCGAATATCCGCCGTGCGCACGGCGCGGCCCACTTCCGCCAGCCGTCGAGCCACGGACGACCCGATCATGCCCATCCCGCCTGTCACCAGCGCCATCATCAGTAGGGAAATCCGCGGGAGAGGTTTTTCAAGAAAGGTCCACAGTTCAAATCCGGGCGCGTCGTCAGGCAGTCGAACTCAAGCATTGTACCGATCTTCTACAATCGAAACAATGAGGTTTATCTGTTGAATCCGGTCCCTCGGCATTGAAATACCGCAGTGGTATAATCCGGCGGTGAGCGGTTGGCAGCGTAAAAAACACGAAAGCGTGGGCCACCCGCCCTTACTCTTCATTGGACAAATTCTCTTCCTATCGACATCACGCTTCAGTCATTAGTCCTCTTGTGGCGCTGACATCTTGTTCCTGCCGGACAGAGGGGACAAGCGATTTTGACTGATCGGCCAGCGCAGCAAGGAGAGCAATCGGGGATCGCCAGACATTGAGTGGAGGCGTGGATAAGGCGCTCGGAGGGAAGGAAATGGGATGACAAAAGGAGCTTCAAGATTCGCGACGCTAGAAGAGGTAATGAGCCCCGAGTTCATGAATCTCACGCGTGTACTCGATAAGATGACCGTGCAATATGAACTTCCCGACCACTCGGATGCTAATCGGGAACGTTACCCTTGGTCGCAGGGGATTCTTAGCCCTCGAGCCTTCTACGCTGCGCGTATGTGGGAGTATCCCTATGCCTTGACTTCGGCAGAGTTGCAGCCCGGCATGAAATGCGCGGATATTGGGTGCGGCATGACAGCGTTTACGATCTACCTGAAAGAGGTTGCTCACTGCGATATCGTCGGGGTTGATCCTGAGGTCTTCGATTCCGGAATTCGCTACTACGGGCACGGGGTGAGCAGGGAGTTCCTCCAAAAAACGGGGATCGAACTCGTTCAGTCCGGCCTTGAAACCATCCCTCTGCCATCGAACACGTTTGATCGCGTCTTCTGTCTCAGCGTCATTGAGCATCTGACCCAGGATGTCATATATCGCGGAGTCCGCGAGATTGCACGTATCGTGAAGCCTGGTGGCCGTGCCATTTTTACCGTGGATGTCAACATGCTGTCGGAGGTTAGCCGGCCTCTCGACCTCATTTGGGAATCTGGGCTTGTGCCTTGGGGCAATCTCGATTTGCGATGGCCAACTCATCGATTTGGGAACTTTTGCGACGGCAAACAACCCGCAGACGTGTACGGCATGTGCCTTGTGAAGGAGGCTCGGCCCGTGGAGACTCAATATGCAAGCGTCAGCGACGATTCGAGACCGCCGTTAGTCGATGCCAGCTTGATTCCGGTTCTCCGTTCGCAGAACCAACCCGCGCCTCCGCGACGGTCCTTATGGCGGCGAGTGACCAGCCGGGTCCGCAGTGCCGGATCAGTGCTGCTAAAGGGGTGAAGACCGAAAGAGTGCTGCTCGAATTGCTATCTAACCGTGTCTCATGATTTTCCGGTGAGACTATAGAGTCTGCGTGAGAATTGCAAAAGCAAAACTTCAGCGGCTAAAGCCGCACTCATCTTGCGGCGTTTATGTCGTGGCTGAAGCCACGACCCACAAACATTCTGGCGTTGCCACGCAGACCCTATAGCCTGGTCACTCCAGCAACGGCAGCGTCGGAAAGACATAACACTAGGACGGGCCTGATGATAAGGACACTGCGGAGGTTAATCGCCGATCCGTATCCGCTACGAACGATCGCAAAGAATTTTGTCTACAAATTCCAAATAGGCACTTATGAGGAGCGCCTAAAAATGGGAGCGGTAGACCGTCCGCACTATGCCTACTGTGTCTATAATGCCGCCGTTCTGGCAAAGAAACTGGGATATTCGCGCATGAGTGTCTTGGAATTCGGAGTAGCCGGTGGGAATGGACTCCTGAATCTCGAATACCATGCTCAGGAAATCTCAAAAATACTGGCCATAGATATTGACATTTACGGCTTCGATACAGCCGAAGGTCTGCCGGATCCCTCCGACTACAGAGACCTCCCATATCACTGGCGAAAAGGCTTCTTCAAAATGGACGCTCCAAAACTGAAGGCGCGATTGAGAAAAGCAAAATTGATCTTGGGTGACATCAGGGATACGTCGAAGGACTTTTTCCGAAAGCATGATCCCGCCCCCATCGGGGCGATCGCATACGACTTTGATTTCTATTCATCTACAGTCATTGCCCTGAACATGCTTGGGGCGGGTGAAAAATACTATTTACCGCGAGTATTCTGCTATTTTGACGACACCATCGGTACGGAAGTAGAACTATACAACGACTATACCGGCGAGAGGCTCGCGCTAAATGAGTTCAATCACACCCACGACACCGCCAAGTTTGGGCTTCCCTACCATTTGTTGGCAAGAAACGTTGTGGAGTCGTGGTACCACCAAATATGGATATGTCATTTCTTCAAGCATAGCCGTTACAACGAATTTGTGAGTTCTGAAAACCAAGAACTTCCTTGCCAGTAGTTTGCTTCACCTGCGCGCGCCATTGCGGTTTAACTGGAGGCTTGCAGCACTCCGGCGATGAAGTCGATCAGCTTCTACAATTGAATATCGGGGTGCTGTAGGGGGAACATTGACAGCATCTTCGCTCGATACTTGCCCCTACGGATTCACCAGTGCTCGTTTAGGTTTCAGCGTGGACAGCAGCATGACTTATCGTTCAGACGACGTCCGCCATGCTGCCCTCTACGGCGTGGTAATACACCAGTCCGCTAAGAACCAGCAAGATGACGGCCGCGGAGGAGGCCGCCAGCAATATGCCCGGCGGCTGGCCGTGCCCCGTCAGCGCCCAGCGGAATCCTTCGATGACGCCCGCCATGGGGTTCAACCCGTAGAGCAACCGCCATTTTTCCGGCACCAAGGAACTTGGGTACACGACCGGCGAGGCAAACATCCAGAATTGCACCAGGAATGGCACAACGTAACGGACATCCCGATACAGTGCATTCAGAGCGGAAAGCCACAAGCCGACGCCCAGAGCCGTCAGGATCGCCAGCAGAGTGAAGGCAGGCAGCCAGATGACGGCGCGGGTCGGCATCATGTGGTAGTAAACCATCATCCCCAGGAGGGCAACGAAGGAGATGGCAAAATCCAGGAGTCCCGAAGAAATCGCGGCAATTGGCAAGACCACGCGCGGGAAATAGATTTTGGTGATGACCCTCTGGTGGTCGACAACGATATTCGTCGCTCCCTGCATCGCGGTGGAGAAATACATCCATGGCAGCAGGGCGCAGTAGTAAAAAATCGGGTAGGGCAAGCCTTGCGAAGGGATTTTAGCAAGCTTTCCGAAAAATAAACTGAAGACCAGCATGGTCATGAGCGGCTGGAGAACCGCCCAGGCGGCGCCAATTACGGTCTGCTTGTAGCGAACCTTGATGTCGCGCCAGACAAAGAAATAGAGCAACTCACGGTAGGTCCATAATTCAGCGAGGTCCAGCGCAAGCCAGCCTCGCCGCGGGGCAATGCACACGACTGGGAAGTCGCCTGATTGCCCGATTACAGCCATTGGCGTGTGAGGAGTAGCCATCAATTCAATCGGTTCTCTGGCGTTCCGTGGGCCTTCTGCTGCTCGATGTCTTCTTGTTCAATTTGCTGCATCATGTCCCTGCGGTGCAAGAAGTAGGTTTGCAAGCTATGCGTCATCCGCAAGGGCACCACGACAAGCTGATTGTGCACCATCTCACTCCACGAAATCTTTCCGCGCGCCGGCACCAAGTGCGTGCCCCATTGAAAGATAAGTCCGACGTTCCATACCACGAACAGAGCCATTGCCGACCCCGCCAGGGCCATCGCGCGTGAAGCTTTCCCGATCCAACTTGAGAAAGCGCTGAACAATGCGGCCAGGCCCAGGATGAAGAGCGGCGTCAGCGACAAAAAGTAGCGATTGCCGTAGCTGGAAAAGCCGTCCCAAAAAGGACAGCTGGCGATGAAATAGTAGTAGACCAGAAACGTCAAAATCGATCCGGCCCCCAGCAGCGCGTCCCGCTTGGCCAGGAAAAACAGCCCGATCACCGCCAAAAAGAGAATCGGCGTCCAGCTCCACAATCCGTGGTCCGAGGAAAACAAGACGCTCCACAATACGGGAGAAGTCCAGTTCCACGTGCGGATTGCCGGGTAACCCGTTTCGAACGGGTTGCCATAGATAATCTGACGAGTAACGAGGGTAGGCAGCAGCGATACAGCGAATACCGCTCCGAACACCGCGGAGCACGACACCAGTTTCCCGAGTGGCACGATCGCCGGGTTGGCGCCGCGCTGCCTTGCCCGAAGCAGCTGAATTATTTCGAGCCCAGGGAAAATCAGCAGGAAAACATTCGGGTAGTAGACATTCCCCATCAGGCCCGCTAACAAGCCTAAAACCGCCCACTGTCCGAGCGTTCGCTGAGGTCTGGTGCGATCCCAATACCAAAGGAACAATGCAACAGCGAAAGCAGAATGTGCATGCGACCAGGAAGGGTTGAAATACATGTATACGGGTAAAGAGCTGGCCAGCCATATCCCGATCGTGGCAAGGAACGCCCACTGCTGTTCGAAGTATTTCCTCGCCACCCGAAACACCAGGAGCAATGAGAGAAAACCGTAAAATGCTGTTGAGAGCCCCATGGCAAGCACGTAAGGACGCGAGTATCCATCGGCGGGAATGTGCGCGCCGAAACGATCGAGCAAAACAACGGTGAGATGTACTGGCACCAGGACGGGAGCCCATAGAATCGCGGGGCCCACGCTGAAATGATTTTCGACGTGCCCTGTTTTCGTGTACAACTCGCGGAGCAGATGTCCCTGCGCGTCGAACCGCCCCATGACGAAGGATTTGTTTCCCCCCAGATAGTCGTTCTCGAAATTCAGATCGTGGTCAATCAGCGTGGAACGCAAATAGGCGTAGTAACCGACTCCATCGCCGCGGACCCAGGGATTCACCAGCGGTAGGGTCAGAAGGAACAAGAGGAACAACAACTTTGCATGGTACGAGGATACCGCGGGGATTGACAGCGCCTCCTTCGGGAGAGGAACACTCTCAACTACGCGCTCACCATCGAGCGTTGGATAGTTCCGCGCGCCGCTCATTTTTCCACCCCTACCAAGATTCGGCGCCGCACATTCAAGCGGACCACGTTTCCCAGGTCCCCCGTCCGCACGAAACGAAGCCACCGCGAACCAAGAACTTCAATCCATGCGAGATTCTTCCGATCCCGGGGTCAAAGACGGTTCCATGCTGATATGGCGCGCCGCGGACGCGACACAAATGATTCGGCCCGCCTCTGTACCTGGGCAGCGCGCCAAGACATATCTTACAGCAACGAAAAAAGAGATTCCGCGATCCCCAATCAAAAAGGCCCGGTCAACCGACTTGTCCCTCCATCATAACAGGAAAGTCATCGGCGGAACCGGGCCTAAAAAACTCAAATCCTGGCGGGGACAGCTTCTCGCGGCGCGCCTACAAGATCTTTCTTTCTTCCGTGGTAGGCCACGACCCGGTCAATGATTTCCGGCAATGTGGTCTTGGGCCGGAAGCCCGTCAACCCTTCCAATTTATCGAGACAAGGCACGCGCCGGAACATGTCCTCGAAGCCGGGCTCGTAGGCCTGGTCGTAGGGAACAAAGGCGATGGGCGAAGAGCTGCCGGCCTGCTCCTTGACGCGGCGAGCCAGGTCTTCGATAGTTACCTCGTAGTCATTACCAATATTGGTGACCTCTCCGACGGCCTTGTCGCTGGCCACCAGCCGCAGGATGGCCTCCACCGAATCACGCACGTCGCAAAAACAACGCGACTGCTGGCCCGTGCCATACACCGTGATGGGCGCCCCTTCCAGAGCCTGGCCCACAAAATTCGGCAGCACCATGCCGTAGCGCCCTGTCTGGCGGGGTCCCACCGTGTTGAATAAGCGCGCGACCACCACCGGCTGGCGCCTTTCTTTCCAGTAAGAGAGAGCCAGGAATTCGTCGAGCGCCTTCGACGCCGCGTAACTCCAGCGGCCCTTGGTCGTCGGACCAAGCACCAGATCGGCGTCCTCGTGGAAAGGGATGTTGGTGTTCTTTCCATACACCTCGGAAGTTGAGGCGATGAAGACCAGCTTGGATTTCCGGCTAGCCGCCTCGAGCACCCTTTGGGTGCCGTTGACGTTCGTTTCAATCGTTCGCACCGGGCTTTCCACGATCAACTTGACGCCCACTGCCGCGGCCAGGTGGAAAATGACGTCGGCCTCGTCCACGAGCTCCGCCAGCAATTGGCGGTTTTCGAGCGGCTCAAGGAAATAGTGCATGCGGTCATATTTCTTGAGGTGGCGGATATTTTCCATGCTGCCGGTCGAAAGATTGTCCATCAGGAGGACTTCATCACCGCGCTCGAGCAAACGCTCGGCAAGATGCGAACCCACGAAACCCGCACCACCCGTAATCAAATAAACCAATCCGCATCCTCCTTGCCGATCAATCCTGGCCCAATTGGGAATCGGAACTTTCAGCTCGACGGGACTTGCGTGACTTCTTGCCCTCTTCTTCGCGGCCATACCCGCCGTAGGAATAGGGGTAGTACCGATACGAGTAGTAGTAGTCGGGAGAACTGGCGTCCACGGCGTTCAGCACCACACCGAGCATGCGGCATTTCACCCCCGCCAGAAGATCTCGCGTGCGGGTAAAAGCTTCCTTGGGGGTCTCCCCGCTGCGCACCACCAGCAACACGCCATCCACAAGCACCGAGAGAATCACCGCGTCGGTCGCGGCCATGATCGGCGGGGAATCGATGACCACGAACTTGTACCGAGTACGAAGCTCGGCGATGAGCTCGGTGAGCCTGCGTGACGACAACAGGTCCGCCGGATTCGGGGGAATGGGCCCCGTGGGAATCGCCGCGAGGTTGGTGATCGCCGGATGCGGCACGGTGATCAAGTCCAGGGAAGACACGCCGGCCAGATAGGAACTCAAGCCGGCGTGCTTGCCGTCGACGAGACTCAAGGCACGATTGATTCCGGGCTTGCGCAAGTCGGCGTCGACCAGGAGCGTCTTGTCACCGAGCTGCGCGAGCGTTACGGCCAAGTTTACCGCGGCGGTTGTCTTGCCTTCGCGCGGCAGCGCGCTGGTCATCAAAATAACCTGCGGGGGATGATCGGCCTGGGACAGCAGCAAGGACGTTCGCAAGGCGCGAAACGCTTCCGACATTTGCGACTGCGGCATGTTATGGGAGATCAGCTCCGCGCGTCCTTCCTTTCCGGCGACCACCGGAGCTTTCAACAATTTTGCGAAACGCCCGGTGCGCTTTCCATTGGAATTGGAAAGCGCGGGAACCACCGCCAGGGACGGCAGCCGGGCCAGCGTTTCGATGTCGTCCGGCGTTTTCACGGTGTTATCGAGATACTCGCGCAGCAGAGCCAGGCCGATTCCGCCGATCAGACCGACCAGGATGCTCAACATAATGTTTCGCGTCTTGTTGGGACGCGAAGGGCCTCCGGGGATCAGGGCGGGGTCTACGACCCGAATATTCGAGGAGCGCAAACCGGCGGTGATGCCCGCTTCCTTCAATTTTTGAAGCATCCCGTCGTACAACTGTTTGTTCGTATCGGCCTCACGCTTCAGGATGTTGTATTGAACCAGCTTTTCAGCCATCTGGTTGGTTTCGGCCTTCTGTTCATCGAGCGCATTTTTCAACAGAAGTTCCCGCTGACGCGACCCGTGATACTCGGCCTCCATCTGATTGCCGATATTTGTTTTTTCACGAACGACGAGTTCATCGAGATCCTTGATTTGAGCCTGCAACCGCATAACCTTCGGATACCTGGGCCCAAACTGATTGAGCGCGTCGGTGTACTGAGCGCTCAATGCGCTTTCTTGTTTCAGAATGTCCTGAATAACGCCGCTCTCTCGAACGGCGGAGATGGCGTCGTAATTCCCCGCTTGCGCCAGTTGGTACACAGCCTCTTTGTTGATTCGGTCCGCTTGCGCTTCGGTCAATTGACGGTTGAGGTCCGCCAATTTTTGCGAACTGATGTCGTTCTTCTCGTCGATCGTCCAGATCTGGTTTTGGCGTTCATAAGCCAGGCGCGCATCCTCGGCATTCTCCACCTTGATCTTCATTTCGTTGAGCTGCCCGGCAAGCCAGTTGGAAGCCTGCGTCGCGGCCTCGTAACGGCTCCGGAAATTCTGCTCGATGAAATTGTTCAAATGCGCATTGACAACGCGCGCGGCCAGGCTCGGATCGGTCGATTCAAATGTCACATCCAGCAAACGGCTGTTGGGCACGCGTTTGATGGTCATCCTGCCGAGGAATGCGCTCAGGGCCGGCGGCCGATGGAGGCTGGCCTCACTCCCTGGCGGAGTAGGCTTCACTGGTTTGGCCGGGTTACCGCCGAACTCCGTCAGATTGTCCAGACCCATGGACTTGACGGTGAGCATGGCCAGAGTTTCGCTTTGGAGGATCTTCGACTGGGTGGTGATGTAATCTTCCAAATCCGCGTACATATCGTAGGAATCCGAATCAGCGAAATGAATGGCATTCGCGTTCTCGCGGTCGATTTCAACTCGGGCGGTGGCTTGGTATACAGGCTGCATGCGGAAGGTGGCGATGGAGACAATCGAAACGATCGCCAGCAGGAAAAACAGGATCAACCACTGATGCTTCCGGACAAGGATCAGGTAATCGAGCAGGTGGGGCTCGCGCGGCATCAGGTCCAGGGACAGGAACGGCGACCGGGTCTGGAGAGAATCGGCGGCCCCGTTAGCCGGCCGTTCACGAGGTACTAGATTGTTTGTTTCATCCATAGGATCGTCGCTTGCTCCAAGGTGTCGAACCGGATTCGCGCGGCCCGCTGCGTCTAAAATCTGCCCGCACTGATAATGGCAATGCCCGTCGTGAGCGACAACGCCACGTCACCCGCTCGGTGCAACGCTTTTTTCCCCGAACTGTCCGGAATAAATAAAATGTCGCTGGACTGCAACATCACATCCTCGGTCTTCAGGTCCAATACCTTTTTCAAGTTGACAGGCACTTCATCCCTCTTGCCCGTCTCCGGATTCTTGCGCAGGATCACGGCTTCCTTTGTTTTGGCGGAATTGGTTGTTCCGCCGGCCAAAGACAAGATCTTGAGAGTCGTCATGCGATCCCTGTCGTTCTGCATCACAAAACCGCCCGGGTGACTCACCGCACCAACGACGTAAATGATTCCAGCGCGGGGCACGGAAACGACGTCACCACCCAGGACCGGAATATTGAAAGTCGAATTGCCCGATTCGAGTAGTTCGCTTAAGCTGATCGTAAATGTCTGGGCCTCGCTGGGAACCTTGGCCGCATCGGTGTCCTCGGAACCCGTTGGCACCGAAGGCGGACGCGTGATGATCACGGTGCTACCCGCATCATCGGAAACCCCACCGGCTTGGGAAAGGACTTGAAGAAGCGTCGTTTGCCGGACCGCTTGAATCACCATGGGGTTTTTGACGGCCCCAATTACCGTAATGGGCTGGCTATGCTGCTCTTTCACATTCACACTGACTTGCGGCGTCGTTACCAAGCCATTGGTCTGCAATAATTCCGCAAGTTTGTCCTGTAGTTGAAAGGTGGTCAGTCCGGCGACGCGCACTTTCACCGGAATCAACGGCAGCGAAATAAAACCTGTCTCGTTAACACGAACCTCGCGCGAGAGTTCCGGCACATCGAAGACTTCAACTCCTAACAGATCGCCGCTCCCAATCACGTAGTCGCCTTGCTTTACGGAACCCGCCAGCGCGAGCTGCGCGATGCGATCGTTGACGTCCATCTTGCTATCCACATGCACGGAGGGCAGCGTATTCTGCACAGGCGGCACAGATTTCTCTTGTTGAGAGAGAACTACCGGGGAGGCCAACAGAACTAACACAGCTACGCGGCTAGACAAACGTCGTAGCGGGCGAAGTACACCCAGGTTTTGAAGAGTCATCGAGTTAGGATCCCCCACGCGACAGCTATTATACAGTCACTTTTCCCATTGCAAGCCTATTTGTTGGCGCCAGAGCGAATTGTTGCGCATCGGTACACCGCGCTGGAACAGGGTTTAAAAGCATTGGCCATCCGCTCCTATCGGGGCGTCCTCCAATCGCCAGACATCTCACGTTGATTTTCCGGCGGCCTCCAAGTCGTCGATGCGCCACTCCCCCGGCAAAACCGCGCGGCGAGCGGGAAGCCAACCCGCTTAGGCGGGGCGGCGCGCAAAGCCCGCACCTGATGCTGGAAAACCGTCCGCTGCACTCAAGACCTAATATGAGGACGCGAGGCCGGAGCTGGGGATGTAGCGAGAGCTGCCTGCAAGAGAAAAACAAGCGCATTGGAAGGAATGTGAAAATTAAAATCCACGATCCCATGTACGCACAAGCCGAAACAGGCAACCAGAGCGCCGGCATGAAAGGCAAGCCGCAACACTTCTCGCTCCCCGATGAGATTCCTCCAACCGATCCAAGCCAACAAGGCCAGAAATGCAAAACCGCAGAGACCGCCAACTACTCCTGTATCGGAAAGAAGCTCTGCGTAATCATTGTGGCTGTGATTCACAACGAGTCCGTCATACATGGTTTCATAAGGAGGGTACACTTCCTGCAGCGTGCCAAATCCGGTTCCGGCGATCGGATGATCGAGAAAAATCCGCCAGGTGCCGTGCAGCATTTCAATGCGGCGCCCCTCAGTCACCTCCAAGGTCTTGTAACTGGCAAAGCGCTCGAGGGCGCGGCCTATACCGAGCCACGACACCAAGGCTATGGCAAGAATCACGACCAGGCCCGCGGCCACCAGTTCCCTGCCTGCTCTTCTGCGGAAAATGATTAAGAATGCGAGTAATCCGATTTCCGCCAGGAAGCTTATGATGCCGCCCCGCGAAGCCGACAGAAACAGCGCGCCGATGGGAAACAAAGTGAACAACGCGACCAGCGGCAACTGGTCGCGGTGCCTGGCTCTCAGAATCAGGATGGCAAAGCCCGGCGGGATCAACAATTCCACCAGGCCCGCAAAGTGATTTCGATTGACGTAAGGACCGAAAGGGATCCCCCCAAAGCGCAGTTCGCGCACCCAGTATAGTTTCCCATTGAATGTAAAGTGCTGCAGAATGGCGAAGACCGACACGGCAAATCCGAGAATCAGCACGAACCACACGAAACCACGCCAGTGCTCCAGCGTACGAAAGGATTGCGCGCCAAGAAAAAACAACGCCAGCAGCGCGGTGTATTTGAGCAGTTCAATGCGAGTCACAAACGGATAGACGGTGATCCCTGCCGCCAGTTGCAGGGCCGCCACTGCCCAGAGACCGAGAAGCGGCCACAAGAGCGGATTCCAAACCACTTTGAATTCCCCGCCGCGCGAAGCTCTCCATACCCACAGCAAAAGCAAAGCGGCAGCGCCTACCTCCAATACTGCTTCCGACCAGGGCTCGACCGCGCCGTGCGCGAGCACGGCGAAGGTGACCAGCGCGCAAATTCCGATGCGTATTGGCTTCATCGGGGCGCACCGGCGGGAAGAATAGCAACGTCATCCACCCACACCGCGCCGCTGATCTTGTTGTCAAAGCGAGCGCTGGGCACCCGCCGAAGGGCGATGCGAATCATGCGCGTCTGCGGCCCGGTCGTGAACTCGGCCTCTTCCATCGTCCACGGTTGAGTGCCCGTTTCGTTGGTGGTAAGGAGGTCCAGATCCTTCAGCCGGAGCGGATCGGTAATTTCAAACCTCATGCCGCTATCCGTGGAAATGTGATCTATCCGCAGAAATCCATGAAAGCGATAGCGCGTGCCCGGCGCAACGAGAACCCACTGCCAAAGATGCTGGTAGGAAACATTCTGCGTGCGATCGAAGATGACTCGAGCCGAGCGCGAACCCGAATGTTTCTCTTCGGTGTCAAAATCGAAGTCCGCACCCGGGACTTCCTCCTGGCGCCAGCCGAAGCCGCCGTTTGATGGATCGCTTTCGAATCCTCCATCCAGAACGAGCGAGCCGGCTGGCGAGGCCGGTGGAAAGGTTGGGTCGGCTGCCATCGCCTGGCGCCAGACAGAACCGGCGTCATCGAAGCGGTCCTGATGCACAAGCATGTCAATGAACTCGAACAGCTTCTTCCGGTCGATGGGAGGCTTTAGCCCGATCAGGTGATTCCATACGGGCAGAGCTGCCGTACCGTCTTGCGCTTGAATCAGGAAGGAGAGCGCCTCCCAATCGCCTTCGGCTGTATTCGGCAGAACTTGGCCAAGCAGCACGCCAACATCGGGATCGCTGTGCCAAGCTCGCGACACGGCAAGGGGGAGCAGCTTGGAGTCCACCACAACAGCGCGATGAATTTCATTATAGGCCTCCGGCAATCGCTCCTGCCGGAGAAGGAAATTCCCGTACCGCCAGGACACTTCCGCCGAAATCGGGTAGATATCTTGCGCCGCGCGAAAGTATTTTTCGGCTTCCGCATCGCTGCCGGCCATTTCCAAGGCGCTGGCCAAATCGAGTTTATAGAATGGGGAATGGGGATCGAGTTGCACGGCGCGCCGGTAATACGAAATAGCCAGGGGAAGATCGGAGTGTTCGAAATCAAGATGACGGTAGCGCCCCAGCCGGTACCAATTTTCGGCGTTTGCCGGCTCGATCTGCGAGGCTCGACGCCAATCCTCGGGATTCAAAGACGCGCCATAATAGCTGGCAAGAGCATGCATCACGCCTGCGTAACAAAGCCAGGCCACGACAACGACCGCGAGTACGATCGCAACCCTGCGCAGCGTGGGATTGCCGTGTGGCTCACTCATCCGGCGATAATCTGCTACGAATGGATGCCCTTGCGCAACTGAAAAGGCAGGGAAAAAGACGGCGGTCGCGCATCTGGCAACAGGTTTTTGGCGGGCTCAAGTTTCCGGCGCGCCACTCGCCCGCTAAAGTAACGTGGCCAGCGGGAAGCCAGCCCGCCGCGGCGGGACGGCGCGGATTAGGATTGGACAGGTAAGAACAACCCTTCGGGCGTTAGGATCCGTCCTGCTTCGAATGCTCGGCCCGATCCACAGTACATTCCGCCGGTGGACCTTTCCTTTTGCGCCTCTGGCGAAGGCCTAGACCGTGCTCCCGCAGTAACCGCAAAGGCCGAACAAGCACGTAAAAGGGGGCGAGCGCTCGAGGCAAGCGTATGGTCTGGCGGTCACGCTCTGTCGGGCTCATGGTGAGCCGCAGCATGTGCCGCATTCCCTCGCCGAATCCGTCACGCGACCTCAGACGGAATAGGGCGCGGGGAATCACGCCCGGGCTCGCATCGGCATGCCCCTCAAACTGAGCTCGCACCTTGTCCGCGAGCCAACGGACATTGGAATCCTGCTGAGCTCTCTCCAAAACGGGCTGCGGCAACGCCGCCCCCAATAATTCGTGCGCCAGGTAGAGTCCCAGCAAGAATACACGCGTGGCCTTCATGTCGGTGGCAATCTGCAGCGACGCCGCCCAGTCCACCGGCTGTGATTTGATAAGTTCCGCCAGGTCGACGATCCAAGCCAGCCGGTCCCAGAAATGTTTGGCGCCGTGAACGCACAACATTACCAGCGTGTCTTCGACGGAAAACGTGCTCATCTTCCGTCCGCTGATTTCCACTGTGATGAACCGGCGGCTCATTTTGTCCAAGTCCAGAGGAACAGGAAAATACCGCAGCGTCTGTTCCGTGTGCAGTTCGACCTGGGTCCGGGTGGCTTCGCGAAAAAAAGGGTATTGACCGGGCGCTTGGCCAGACCCGCCCGCCAGGTCTTCTTGCGGTCCAAATTTAGGGCTAAAACCGGCCGCCTCGAGCACAGCCCTGGCGCGAGGAATGTTGTCCTGTTTAGTGACAAAATCAAGATCGATGAACATTCGACCCGTCAAGCTCCGGTAGGCAAGCCAGCTCAGGACCGGCCCCTTGTAGGGGATCAACGGAAATTGCTCGGCCGAAAAACTTTCGTGGATACGTAGCAGCTCGGAGAGAAGAAGTAGAGCCAGCCCCGATGACTTCCGCGCGTGCTGCCGCAAACTGTCCAGCCAGACGGTTGGAACCTGTTCTGCCGCTGCGAGGGTCAGGTTTTCGTAGAGAAACGACACGACGTGGTGTTGCAAGGCGATGGCTAGGACATCGGGCCAGTTCAGTCCGCCGTCGAGAAGAGCTCGGATGCGTGCGGTGGCCGCTGCGTCCAAATTTGTACGAGCGCACCACAAGATCAACTCCAGCTCGGGACGCAGTGCATGGCCTCGATGGGGATCCCAGCTCATCGCGAGCTTCATTTTGGCAGGATTCCTGGTCTTTAAGATCAGCAAAAATCGGGCCGCGTGCTGAATTCCGCCGGCATCGACCGGCAAAGGTGGGTGTTCGAGCGCGAGGGGGCTGCGAACAACGTAACTTCCTGAGGAAGGGGCTCCCTCAAACCGAAATACGCATCAGGCGCTCACCGCGCTGCTTTCAGCAAAGCTGGAGGCCAAGGACCGGGCAGCAGGCTGCAAACCCTGAATTTGAACCAATTGCAGAGAGTGGCGGGGTTGCGAAGACGCTTTTCTCGCTTTCAAATTCTCGGATGGAATCCCCGTCCGCGCATAGGATTTCTCGCAATCTTGGGAAGAAGGCCCGCGCATATTGCCTTCCAGGTACGCCAGGCCCGGACAACGCGTACAAGTTCCCCCGTGGGTGCACTTGGAGCACGATGGCATGTCACGCAGCGTGATCGACCGGACCTCTTTGAGTTGCGGTGAATCCCTCCAAATGTCAACAAACCTTGTGTTCCGCACGTTGCCGCTGGGAAGAGGAAACTGCACGCAGGGATAAACGTCTCCGTAGGGAGATACATAGCAGGCCGTGTGCCCGGCGCTGCACGGCAGCATGTCCAGGGCGTCCGCGTCCGGACCTTGCGGCGGCGCACAAGATTGTTCGATGCTTGCACCGGTCAACGACTCGTTCCTGAGGACCTCGCGTAAGGCGGTCTCATCGATATTCAAATTGAGAATGGATCTATCTCCATCCATCATCGGCGTGATCATCGGGTCCATGATGAACTGTGCGTCCAGTTCGGCGGCCAGCGCTCGCACGCCCACATAGTCGTTCGCGTTCTGCACCATCAACACGTTGGCCAGCGTGACCTGGATGCCGTGCGCGCGCAGGCGGCGTATGGCTTCGATGGACTGTTCGAGCGAGCCCGGCAGCTTGGTAATGGCGTCATGCACTTCGGGCACGTGCGAGTAAATGCTGATTTGCACGGATTCCACGCCCAGGGCTTTAATGCGGTCGGCTTCCTGCTTGCGGATCAAAATGCCGTTCGTCTTTAGTTTTATGCAGAATGTCCGCAAGCGGGCATACTCCAGAATCTCGAAGAAATCCCGGCGCATCAAAATTTCGCCGCCGCTGATCGTCAGATAGAAAACGCCGGCATCCGCCATTTGATCGAGAAGATTCTTAATTTCCGCGGTGGTCATCTCGCCGTGATCGTGGTGGTCGAGATAGCAATGAACGCACCTTTCATTGCAGCGGTAGGTCAGATCCAATTGCACGCTCAGAGGAATGTTCATCTTGAGCGCCTTCGCGGTCATTTCCGCAAATAAACCGTTCATTGGCTCTCTCCGGGTGCGGTGGTGGACTGGGCAATCGGCTTGTCGGAAAGTAGCAGCAGGCCGTGTCCGGCCAACTCTTCCACGAGCCCTTCGGCATCCTTCAAGGCCACTTCCTGCGGGATGTCATATTGCGTGCAAATTTTGTTCGCCACGATCTCCTCGAGCGGCGTTGCGCCGTCCGCCGACTCCCAGATGACTGTCGCGACTTCGTCCAGCGTAAATAGGGTGGAGTTGACGGCGGACATGACCATCGTTTCATCGCCGAGCACCCGCGCGGCAATCGCGGTGCTGCGGGCCACATAGCGCTTGCTGTTCATACGATCAACTCCCAGACACGCGAATCGGGTACGAACGTCAGCCGCCGGACGGGTACGCGGCTGACAAAATCAAAAGCCGCGTCGAAGACCAGCTTTACGGACTCGGGGTCCCGCGCGAAGAATAGAATATTCCCGAGCAAACCGCGGACCGCGTCGGCCCCCGCAATGGGCTCGACTTTGTTCTCGGGACCTTTCGCGAGCAGGTACACACCATCGATGGGCGCGCGCAAGTTTTCACCCACGCGGGCCAGTTCCCCAAAAAACGGCGTCCCTACCGCGGTATATCGGCCATCCTGCAAGGTCACATAAGAGATTTCGTCGGTAAGAAGCGCGGCGTCGGGGGGAGCCAGTCGCGCCATGGTCGTCTTCCCAGCCCCGGAGACTCCGGCAAACAAGAAGGCTCGGCCATTCCGTATGGCGCTGGACGCATGCATCAGGAAGCCGCCCTTGCGGGCCAGCAGGAGCGTGTGCACGATGCGCAGGACAGAATCGAGCGAATACGGGTTGATAGTCTGCTCGATACGTCCTCGCGCCGTGGATGGATTCCACTCGGCGCGAAAATCTCCCCGCTCCATCAGCCAGCGGCCCGCTTCCCACGTTACCCGCAGCTCTTCGTCGACGGATTCGGCGCCCGGCGGGGTCAGTTCGATCTCAAATTCGAAGCTGGCGTGGTCTGAGGAACTTACATACCCGGCATAGCGGTCTTGAATCAGGCGGATGAACGCAGGGTCACCCGAACATAGGCGTATGGGCAGGTCGCCGATCTCGACCACCACATCGCAGCGCTGCTGTGCCACCGTCACGCCCGGCAAGCGGCCCTCCCGAAGAAAAAACTCCGCCAGTATCGAGAAAGACGCAGATAAACACTCGTGGCGCGGTCGGATGTTTGCAGAACGCGCGCGGCCATCTGCTCCCATCGTCTCACCCGAGCCGCAGGCCGGACCGGGCGATGGCCGCGTCCATCACCGCATTGGATGGAAGTAACTCGTCCGAGCAACTCGAGGGAAGAAACCGCAGGGTCGTTGTGGGAAAGCCGGTCGCCGCGCGTAATGAGCCGCGGATCGTCGTGGCTGCCCGCGCGGGCCACCACACGGTGCGCGAACAAACGATCGTCACGCGAGTAAAGCACGATCTCGCCTATGGAAATTTCGCAGAGATGGGCGCGCCGGACAGAAATCAGATCACCTGGAAGAATGGAGGGCACCATGCTCGTGCCGAAGACGCGAAGACAAACTCCCCCGAACCGTCGAACAACATCACTTGCCAAGCCGCACGCCAGTGTCGTGCGCGCGTTCTCCGGTTTCCTCATAAGTCCTCTGTACAACCGGCTATGAGGCTTTCCTGAGGCCCTTGCAGCTACTCCCGAGACTTATCAGCTTGCCGCAGGCCAGCGCCGATACCTCGAAAGCGGTCTCGAAGCGGAAAGATGGAGTCTTGTACGGTTTCTTTTTTGGAGCGGCCGCTTCGCGCGGCTTATCACTGGTTGATTTGTCCATGTTCAACTCTCACGTCCCTCGCTTCTTTTAGTTTAGTGCCGATTGTGATGCCTGAATCGCGCAGCCGCCATTGCCGCCCGAGGTCGCGCAAGCCTGGTTCCCCAAAGGTGTAAAATAAACCTGCGAGGCACCGGCTGTGGTCCCCGCTCCCACAAGATTATCAATCGTGACACTGCTGGCGCCGCCCGTTACCGTCGTATGCCCGACAGTTGCCGTGGCTGCGGTTATGGCCGCACCCGCAGTTACGTCAAAGGACATGATGCATCCGCCCGCAGCCGCCCCGCAGCTTATCGGCGCGCCTACGACTGCATGGTTCACCACGCTCATGAATATCCAGTCCTTCGCGGGCGCAGCGTTGGGATTATACACCTCGACGACAGGTGAGCACGAGGTGCCATTGACGACCGCGGTCGTAAGGGCGGGCCCTGGGACCGGGACGCCAATCGTTCCGGTAGACATGGGAATCTGCCACAGCGTGGGAACCTGGTTCCCAGTCAGAGGAGCAGCTTGATACCCGCAGACATAGAGGAACCCCGCGTTGCCCGAGGCCGACGTGTAGTAAGCGTTGTCAAAATCTCCGGAATACATTTTCAAATTCCCGGAAGAATCCCCGACCTGTTGTTTGGTGCCTGCCGATCCGCCTGCGAAGACCCCGGGGAATTGAAACACCGCGCTGTGATTCGTATTGGCGCCGCCAAGGCCGGAGTCGTTCGACGCATAAACCCACACCTTGCCTGCGCCCCCATCCACGATCGGACCATCCACAATGCCGAGGCTAAAGCCTACCCGGGCCGATTTAGTCACGGCTCCGGCCGCACTGACCGAGTAGAGGAATCCGCCAGCGTCGGCGATGTAGGTGGTTTTATTATTCGAGTCATAAACAGGGCTGGTCGTGACGTTATTCGCCGTCAAAGTGACGGGCCACGGGGCGGTAGCCTCCGCAGGGGCGGTTCCCGCACCATTGACATTGAACACATTCGTAAATTTGCGCAGCCTGCCCCCGGTATCACCCACGTAAAGGGCGTCTGAGTCAGCGGTACCAGGGGCATAATCATAGAATGGCGACGAGTTGGTATCCAGACGCGGATTCCCGGTGATGCTAAATGCAATGTTGGTCATGCAAGGCGCCGTGCATGTGGGATAGTTGGCAGGGGTTACGTTGGTTGCCGCACCAGTAAGGTCCGTCGGGTTATTGAAGTTATCCGCAGCATTCGCTTTCCACTTGAGAAGGACCAAGGTTCCTATTAAGCCTGCATTCTGGACAAACGCCACCTGTGTACCGTCGAGCGAAATAACCGGCGAAGTGACCACCGAGGCGGCATTGCCGGTATCGTAGGCCCAGTAGACGTGGGGCGTGGGCGCGGTGCACCCACCAGTATAAAGATTGTTGAAAGCCATGATGGTGGCTTGTCCGGTCGCGCCTCCCGTGAACGCAATGCTGGCCGGCGTGAAATTACTGGCTGGCGCGGCGCTGTTCGTGATCGTAATGCTGTTCCCAGCAAGTCCGGCGGTTGTCGCCGCAAAATTCGTGGTGGCGCCGGCGGAGCTAGTTGATGTAACACCCACGAAGCTGCCGTTTCCGGCCACATTGATTGCGTTCCTTAAGTTGGTGGCTTCGGTGGCAAGGTTGGCGCTGGATACATAGGTACCCGCGCCCACGCCTGTGTTGGCGTTGGCGATGCCGGGCGTCATGGTCAACGTATTTACGCCATTCGTAATCTTAATTGTCGAACCCGCAGCGGACTGAGCGCTGAACGTCCCGAGGGCGGTGGCCGCAACGGGAGTGTTCGACCCCGGCAAGCTCGTGTTATAGACGACAAAATCGGTCGCGCAAGTCGCGGTCCCCACATTGAATGCAAATTTTGCGGGGTACATGCCTTGGCCCACCTTCGCGCCAGTACCCATGTTCATGCTCCAGTCCCCCTTCAGGGATTCGGGGTGTGCGCGGCGCCAGCGCCAACCCTGCGAGCTGCTCTGGACCTCCGCGTTACGCCGCATCCACTGCTGCACGTAGCGCGGGTTTGACGAGAGCTGGAATGCATGGATCAAATTCTTGGGAGCTGAAAAGATCAAGTGCCGATGGCTCCAATCAGTCACCATGTGGACGGGACCATTTTGGGCGCTTGTTCCATGCACCAGCACTAGAGCGATCGCAAGGGCAGCGCCAACCAAAATTTGAGCCAGCCGAATTTGCCACGAACAGTTCAATTTCATTTTAATCCTCACCAAGCTGAAGTTTGCCGCAAACTTCCAGAAGAGCGAATGAACCTAAGCCAATTCGTTTTGGCCCGCACTGATTCTTCACCGATAATTTTGGCTACTGTTAAGGCCGGAAAACGCGGTCCCACGCAGGGCCGATTTCCCGTACTGCGAGAGATTTTACTTTGCCTTAAAAAACCAAACACTGAAACATCGAAGAGTATAGTGGGGGGCGCACTCGGTTTCAACTGGATTTAGGTGCCACGTTCCAATTCAACACCCCCCCGAAAGTCCTATAGCTAATGGTGTTGCGTTCCGGTACAGATATTCAATCCGCACTTAAATACTTTCGATTGCTCCTCGGAAACGTACGTGCATTACGCGCCTGAGCCGATCCAGGAAGGTCTGGCTCGCCGGGCGGAAGGACCCAGTCTGCCGTGAACGGCAAAATGCAGCGCCGGGGCGCGCAGCGTGAGTTTTTCTGGTTTGGTCCGGGGCACACACCCTACTTTGCGGGTCGCAAACCTCCGGCGACTGTCACATTCCATGCGCAGACATATAGGCCTTGCTCCGTTGAGCAGGTCACGATATAACCGCTGGCCGTGGGCAAAGTCGCGGTGAGCGTCGAAAATCTGGAAAAGTATTTCTCCCCTGTCACAAGCGGATGGCGGGCCCTCCTGCAACCAATGGCGAAGCCGACCGTACCTGCCTTGCGCGGAGTTTCCCTGGATGTCAAACCTGGCGAAGTGCTGGCCTTGGTCGGCGCGAATGGCGCAGGGAAATCCACACTGCTGCGCATTCTGACCACGCTGCTGCTTCCCACCCGAGGTCGAGCCGAGGTGTGTGGTTTTGACGTGGCTCGAGAGCCCGCAAGAGTTCGCCGCCAGTTGGGATATCACACCGGCGCCGACGCCTGCCTCTACGCGCGTTTGAGCGGGCGCGAAAATCTCGAATTGTTCGCGGGGCTGAACAATATGTCCCGCACCGATACGCTGCTTCGGATTGCCGAACTCACCGGCCTGCTTGGTCTCAAGGCGCTCCTGGACCGCCAGGTGCGCACGCTTTCGACGGGAAACATACACCGCTTGGGCTTGGCGCGCGCGCTGCTTCACAAACCCTCGGTATTGATTCTCGATGAGCCGACTCGCAGCCTCGATCCGCTGGCCGCGGCGGAATTCCGGCGATTTCTTCTCCAGCGAATTATCGCGGAGCTCGGCGCCACCGTGCTATTCGCATCGCACACGCTGGCCGAGGTGGAACAACTCGCCGGCCGGATTGCGGTGCTCGACAAAGGACGCCTGCTGATCTGCGGCACGCTTTCCGGCGTGAAGGCCGCGGCCGGCGAGGAAACGCTTGAAAGTTCACTGGAAGTTCTGGCTGGCCGTCCGGCGGACCATACCTCGTGAGCGAACGTTTTCACTTATGGGGAACGCTCCGGAAGATGGCGGCTCTCTTCCGGCGAGATCTTGCAGTCGCGCGAAGTTACCGCGCGGCTTTCTTCCTGGAGCTTTTCGAGACATTGTTTGCCGCGGCCGGCTTCTATTTCCTCTCCCGGTTCATCGAAAGTCCGCAACTTGAGAGAGCGCTGCCGCAAGGCACGACTTATTTTTCTTTCGCGCTGGTGGGACTTGCTTTCTTCGACTACCTGAGTGTGGCCCTGCGCGCCTTCGACGAGGGTTTGCGGGATGCCAGGCAAAACGGCACGCTCGAGCATCTGCTCGTCACACAGACCTCGCTTCCCGTGATACTGGCCGGGTCGATCCTGTATCCTTTCGTTCTGCTGTCGCTGCGCACGGCGATTTATCTGGGTTGGGGCGCGGCATTGTTTGGCTTCCCTTTGGGCGGGGCGAATTGGCTCGGTGCGTTTCTTGTTTTGGCCGCGTCCATTCTCGCGTTCTCGGGCCTGGGAGTCCTGAGCGCGAGTTATTTGCTGGTCTTCAAGCGCGGCAGTCCGATGAATTGGGCGTTGGTGGGGATTTCATCGGTGGTGAGCGGGATGATGTATCCGGTATCCGTGTTGCCGGTCTGGCTGCAACGCGTCGCCCGCCTCGTGCCCGTCACTTACGCCTTGGAAGGGATGCGATCTGCGCTCCTCGGCCATGCCGGGCTCCGAGACCTGTGGCCCTCGCTCGCCGCATTGCTGATTTTCGCCGCTATCCTGCTGCCTTTTTCCTTCGTTACGTTCTCGTGGGCGCTTCGCCGAACCAAAATTACAGGCACGCTTACGCATTTCTAGTAACTATCCCTGATATCTCGCAAGAATCCAGAGCACTATTGAATTTCAGCGCGTAAACGTCGTTGAAGCTAGCGGAATGTGAATCGACTGTAGGGGCACGGCAGTGCCGTACCGCCTACAGCTGCGGCGGCGCGATGACGCGCCGAAAAAGATTAATTCGTCTTTTTGCCTTTCGCCGTCGTCGGTGCAGGGGCCTTCCCAATTTTCGTGGTTATCCCAAGGCCCATGGCCTGGAGCTGGTCGAGGCCCTGCTTGGCCTGCGCGCCGATTGGCCCGTTCGGATCGAGGTCGATCGCCTTTTGATACGCTTCCAGCGTACCGGGCTGCATTACGGGCGTGATCTTATCGCCCTCGGTTTTGAATTCCATCGTGTTGACCAATGCGACGCCCAACAGATACCACGCCTGAGCGCTCTTCGGATCGAGCGCCAAGGCCTTCTGCAGCGGCTCGATCGCTTCCTTCATGCGGTTGGCTTGATACAGGACGATCCCGAAATTGCGCCATGCGAGTGCGGCGTCCGTAGGGTTGAGATCGACATACTTTTGATACGCGGCTCTGGCCTCGTCAACTTTCCCGAGCTTGGCCATGTCGTTTCCGAGGTTGTTGTAGTTGGCGGCCACGTCAGGCTTCATCGCGATGGATTGCTGATACGTATCGGCCGCTTCCTGCCACTTGCTCATGCTCTCGTAAGCCTCACCTAACCGCGACAGAACGATGGCGCGGTTCGGGTCATCCTGCTTCATCGCTTGCTGCGCGGCAGTCAGTTCGGTCACCGCCGTACCGCCAGCAGCATTGATCTTTTCCTGGGCGGCCGCTTGCTGGTCCTTTTGGTCTTTGGGAATTTTGGCCATCTCTGCCTGGGCGGCCTTCATTGCATCAATTGCTTGCAATCCCGCATCGTAGTGGGCCTTCAAGCCTTGAAAAGCTTTCTCCGCCTCCAGGCGCTTCGCCTCGGCTTCCGCGTTGGCACCCTTCTCTTTTTCAAAGATTTCTTTTAGGTTCATATCGAAGACAGGTGAAGTCCCGCCCGTAAGCTTAAAGCCCGTCTGATAGATGACCTTGTCTTTGTCCTTCAAGTCGATGCTGTAAGTTCCGCCTGCCATCCCGGCGATCGAGTAGTGACCTTTCGCGTCCGTTTTGACGTTGAAGGTCTGACCCGTCTCGATGTTTTTCACGATCAGGTCAACGCCGCCGTATGGCTTTGCCATCGGATCGAGAACCGTACCCGACACGACGCCGAAGCCTCCTTGCGCGTATGCGGGAGTAGTCAGCCCGGCCACCAGAGGCCCGGCCATCAGCGCGAGCACCGCAACCATCCAGAATGTCTTCATTCGCTTCATGGTATTAACTGCCTCCTGGCAACACAGATCCGCCGGGCTTCCCCCGTGCGGTTTTCCTTATTATCTCTCAACTCGGGCCCGATAAGCGATAGGATCGCTTACTCCGGCCTCCGCAAACGCATTCAGGCGTAAACGGCAACTATCGCACGATCCACACGCCTCGTCTTCAAACTGATAGCAGGACCACGTTCGGTCCAGCGGCGCGCCTAAATCGAGCCCCCGCTGAATGATTTCCCGTTTGCGCATGCCGATGACGGGCGTGGCGATCTCGATTCGCGTTTCCGGACGAGTTCCCTCGCGCACCAACTGCTGGAACACCCGGTAGTACTCTGGCCGGCAGTCCGGATAACCTGAACTGTCCTCGGCAACGGCACCGATATAGATCGCGCTCGCGCCGATGACCTCCGCCCAGCTCACGGCAACCGCGAGAAAGTGCGCGTTACGGAATGGGACGTATGTGGGCGGGATTTCGTTACCACCCGCTGGATGTCCTGCAGGTCCTTCAGGCACCTTGATCCTCTCGTCGGTGAGCGCCGAACCACCGATCTGCGTGAAGTGATCGAGGCGCACAACCAGCCTCTCCCGCACGGAATAGAAATCCGCGATCTCCTCGAACGCCTGGCGTTCGCGGCGCTCGGTGCGCTGGCCGTAGCTGGCGTGCAACACCGCGAGATTATGCGACTGGTGCGCGATGGCCGCCGTGACGCAGGAGTCCATCCCGCCGCTCAACAACACGACCGCCTTGGGCTGCGTTCTCATCGTAAAAAGGGGGACGGTTTCCTCTCCCTAGTTGGATGCGATTCCCGACAAGGGAGTTTATACGCCGCGAGTGGCCGGATGCCAGATGAATTTATGCAATTGTAAACCGAGCCGCACGGGCAAGCCGTCAGCCAGAATCCATTCCGCGAGGTCGCGCGAACTCATCCCGGGCCAAGTTCCCTCCGGGTCGGCGTGCACCGGAGAAAATAGCACTTCATGAACTCGTTCGGCGAGCCCGTGCTCTCGCGTGAAGTCCCGCGCAAATTCGTAATCACGACGGCTGGAAATCACAAACTTGATTTCATCCTGGCCGCCCATCGCGTCCAAATTTTCCATGCGGAATGTGTCCGCCTCGCCGGAATCAGGGCACTTTACGTCCACAATTTTGATCACTTCGCGCGGCAACTCCACAATGGGTCGCTCGCCGCTGGTCTCAATCAGCACGGTGTAGCCGCCGTCGAGCAATTTTTGCGCCAGCGGAATCGTTTCCGGTTGCAGCAGCGGTTCGCCGCCCGTCAACTCCACGAGTGAGATGGCTCGCGCGGAATCTTTTTTCACGGATCCAGCGTCTTTCGCGGCAGCCGACAAATTCTCGACGCGCGAGAGGATCTCTTCAACGCTCATCTTCGTGCCGCCGTGAAATGCATACGCCGTGTCGCACCAGGTGCAGCGAAGATTACATCCCGTGAGGCGCACAAAAATGCACGGCAGGCCAGCGTGGGTGCTCTCCCCTTGAATCGACCGAAATATTTCCGTGATGATCATTAATTTTTGCGCGCTCAACGTACCGTCCGCGCGCGTTCCTAGCGGCTGCGGCGCGACGCTCTGCGGCGCTGATGCCATTGAACAAAAATAACCGCGGCCACGGCCCCAAGGCCGGCCATCACAAAACGAAACGGCTCAAGCTCATAGCCGAGCCACCGAAGCACGAAGAAGTAGCCAAGCGCCACGGCGACCCCGGGGACAAGAATAATAAGGAACGAACGATTCATCGTAATCGCTCAATCGCCTAAGGCCAGTAGGTCGCCGAAGTTGTGTCGGTCTCCCAGATCGTAATGCAGGTAATCCGCGCGCCATCGGGCATCGCGTTCATTTTTCGCGTGGTTTCATCATAAAAATACTTTGCGAGATTTTCGGCGGAAGGATTGATGACGTCAAACGGCGCCTGATCGTTCAGGAATTTGTGGTCCACGCCGCCGACAATGTCGCGGATCACGCGCTTCAAATGCGTGAAATCATAGAGCAGGCCGATCGAATCGAGTTGCGGCCCTTCCAGCGTAACCCGCACCTTGTAATTGTGGCCGTGCACGTTCTCGCACTTCCCTTTGTATCCGCGCAGGGCGTGCCCTGAAGAAAAAGTTTCGTCGACGCTGACCTGGAACATCTAATTCCTTTTTGGATTTGGATTGTTGAACAAGTAAATAACCGCTTCCAGAACCGCTTACTATTTTGAATTCTGCATGAACCGTTCGACTGCGGCGATATCCCTGGTGGTCGCGTACGCCGGTAGCGATTCCATGAAGATTTTACCATATTGCATGCGCTGGATACGGTTGTCGAGGATGGTCAACACGCCGCGATCGGTGCGCGCGCGGATGAGCCGGCCAAAGCCCTGCTTCAGCGCGAGCACAGCCTCGGGCACCTGATATTCCGCGAAAGCGTTGCGGCCATCTTCCTGCAGCGCTCGAACGCGTGCCGCCACGATGGGGTCGGTTGGCACGGCGAACGGCAGCCGGTCCACGATCACGCAGGAAAGCTGCTCGCCGCGCACATCGACTCCCTGCCAAAAACTCGACGTCGCAAACAACACGGCGCCTTCCGTGTTGCGGAATTTTTCAAGCAGCGCGGTGCGCGGCGCGGAACCCTGAATCAGCAGAGGAAAACGCACACGGGTGCGCACGCGCTCATACAAGTCGTTCATCTGGCCGTAGCTGGTGAACAAACAGAATGCCCGCCCTCGCGAAATTTCCAGCAACCGGATAATTTCCTGCGCCGCGCGCTCGGGAAAAGCGGGGTCGCGCACATCGGGAAGCGTTGCCGGGATGTAGAGCAACGCCTGCGTCGTGAAATCGAATTCCGAATCCAGCACGCGCTCGCTGGCCAGATTGATGCCCAGGCGCTGCTTCAAGAAATCGAAGCGCCCTCCGACCGCCAGCGTGGCCGAGGTCAGGATAATCGTTTCGAGCGGTTCGAACAGCCTCTCGCGCAGCAACGCGCTTACGTCAATCGGCGTGGCCGCGACGAACACGCCCTTTGCCCGGCGTTCGAACCAGTACACGAAATTGCCTTCGCTCGATTCGAAGAGAAAGTTCAGCTCGGCGCGCAGCTCCATCGAACGCCGAGCGATATTCAGCAGCTCTTCGGGCTTGGCCGGCAGCGATGCGATTTCCGCTTCAAGACTTTTCAGCGCATTCACCAGTGCGTCGTGCGCCTCGCGGTTCTGCTCGACAAATCCCGCGCGCTGCGTTTGGTCGAATGGGAAGCGGCCTTCGCGCGCCGGGAACACCTCGAAAAAGCTGCGGGCACGCTCGCGCATCCGGGCGACGTGCTTTAGCAACCCCGCGCCGCCGGTTCGCGTCACTCGAACGGCCACCTCCGCGTCGCGCCCCAGCTCTTCAAAGCGATAATTCGAAATCTGGCGGCCAAAATAATCGCTGGCCACGTCTTCAATCTCGTGAGCTTCATCGAACACGACCGCGCCATACTCCGGCAAGACGCTGCCGAAGTCATCCTGCTTCAAGGCCAAATCGGCGAAGAACAAATGGTGATTCACGATGATCAAATCGGCCTCGGCGGCCCGCTGGTGCATCGCGGTGATGAAGCAGCGGTTGAATTCGGGACATTTCGATCCGGAGCAGGTGTCGCGGCGCGCGTCCAGCCGCTGCCACAAGTCCGAATCGTCGGGCAGAAAATTCAGTTGCGAGCGGTCGCCGGTGTCCGTCACTTTTTCCCAGTCGCGGATCTGGTGGAACCAGTCCACCTCGTCGATGCCTTTCAACATCGGCTGGTCGGCCATCCGGTACACTTTCTCGCGGCACAGGAAATTTCCGCGGCCCTTCATCACCGCCACTTTCAGCTTCGGCGCGAAATGTTTCTGCAGAAACGGGACGTCTTTCTCGAATAGCTGCTCCTGCAACGATTTTGTTGCCGTCGAAATCACCACGCGGCGCCCGCTGCGGATCGCGGGGATCAGATAGGCCAGCGTCTTGCCCGTGCCCGTCCCGGCCTCGACGATGGCGTGGCGCTTCTCGCGGAACGCCGCTTCCACCATCTCCGCCATTTGAAGCTGCGACGGCCGGTGCTCGTAACCATCAGGCATGCACTTTTCGAGCGCACCGCCAGGACCGAAAATTTCGGCGATCGTTGGTTGTTTCAAATCAGGTTGAGGCGAATCGGACCTCGCGGGTGCAGGCTCTGCTTTTACGGTGGAAGCGCCAACCCGGGATGGGGCGCGGAGCCCGCCGGTCGCCGATGCGGCGGCCACTTGCTGTGTATCGGTCTTGGCACGTTTGGGCATGAGGAGCGGGCGAGATGTCTCGAAAACCGCGAACCGATAAAATAGCACACACCGGGGGCGCGCGCCGCTTTGCTATACTCCCGCCGATGGCTAAATCCGCTCCAGCGAAATCGCTTTTCCTGGTTGACGCGATGAACACGATTTTCCGCGCGTTCTTTGCGCCGATGTCGCGGCTGAATAGTCCGCAAGGCATCCCGACGAAGGTTCCCTACTTGTTCTCGAACATGTTGCGCAAACTCATGAAGGAACATTCGCCGGACTACCTCGCGGTCGTGTTCGACACGCGTGAGCCGACGTTCCGCGACAAGTTGTTCGACAAGTACAAGGCGCAGCGCCCGCCGATGCCCGAGGACCTCGCCGTGCAATTGCCCTACGTGCGGCGAATGTGCGAAGCCATGCGGCTGCCGATCCTGGAGTTCGACGGCTTCGAGGCCGACGACGTGATGGGCGCATTGGCAAAACAGGGAGCGAAAGCGGGACTCGAAGTAAGACTCGTCACCGGCGACAAGGACATGATGCAACTGGTCGGCGGAAAAGTGCGCGTGCTGCGGCCGGGCTCGGGGCCGAACAAAACCGATCTGCTCGTGGATGAAGCGAAAGTGGAAGAACTGATGGGCGTGCCGCCGCAGAAAGTCCCCGACGTGATGGCCCTGATGGGCGATTCGATCGACAACATTCCCGGCGCGAAAGGAATCGGCGAAAAAGGCGCGCGCGAACTGATCGGTCGCTTCGGCTCGGCGGAAGCGGCGCTCGAGCACGCCGCCGAAGTTGAAGGTAAACGCTACCGCGAGGCGCTCCAAAACAGCCGCGAAGCGGTGCTGCTCTCAAAGCAACTCGCGATCATCGATACGGACGCGCCCGTGAAGCTCGTGCTGGACGATCTCGCAATCCGCGAGCCTGACGTCGAAGCGCTCCGCGCGCTTTACTCGGAATTGGGTTTCACGTCCCTGCTGCGCGATCTTCCCGCGGCTTCCACTGCGGGCGTGGCCGCGAGCGATTCGGCGGCGCTGGAATCGCCCGCTGCTCTCAAGAAATATTTGAAAGCGCTTCCGCGCGGGACAGAAGTGGCGCTGTGGCTCACACTCACTCCCGGCGAGCGCGAAACCGAAGGCTTCGGCACTCGCGTCGCGGGAGTTGAGATTTCACCGAAGGCGGGCGTCGCGCGAACCGCGTCGATGGACGAAAAAGGCGAAATGCTCGCCGCGCTCGGAGAATTTCTGCGCGATCCCGCGCGCCCGAAAATCGTACACGATCCGAAACTTTTCGAGCTTCTCGCAGGACCCGTGGCTGGAATCCGCCAAGCAACGATGCTTTATGCCTACCTGTTGCGTCCCACGACATCGAAACACGATCTTGCCAACGTCGTGCTGCGGCACGAGAACGTCACGCTCTCCGGTGCGCCGGGAGAACATGCCGACCACCTGCAACGCCTCGCTCCTCTGCTGCGCAAGGAGGTGGAGGCGCAGGGACTTGCAAAGCTCTACGAAACGATCGACCTGCCGCTCGCGCCCGTCCTCGCCTCCATGGAACGCCACGGCGTGCGCGTGGACCGCAAAGCACTGGCCGCGATGTCCGCGACGATGGAACGCGAAATCCGCACCCTCGAAAAAACAATCTGGAAACTCGCGGGATCGGAGTTCAACATCAATTCGCCGCAGCAGCTCGCCGAAATCCTTTTCGACAAGATGAATCTGGAACTTGGCGGAAGGCGCCGCTCCAAGCCCCGCTCGACCGCCGCGGAAGTGCTGGAAGAATTGGCGCTCACGCACGAACTGCCGCGCAAAGTCCTGGAATACCGCGAAATCAGCAAACTCAAATCCACCTACGTGGATGCGCTCCCCCGTCTGATTCACGCCGAAACGGGCCGCTTGCACACCAGCTTCAGCCAGACAGGGACGGCAACCGGCCGGCTGAGCTCTTCGGATCCGAATCTGCAAAACATTCCCGTCCGTACGGAGTTGGGCCGCCAGATTCGCGCCGAATTCGTCGCCAGCCCCGGCAACACGCTGCTATCGGCCGACTATTCGCAGATCGAGCTGCGCATTCTCGCCCACTTCTCAGAGGACCCGGTGCTGGTCGAAGCATTCCGCCAAGGACAGGACATCCACTCGCGCACGGCGCAGGAAGTTTTTGGCGTAGGCCCGATGGCGCAGAACGCCGAGCATCGCCGCGCGGCCAAGGCCATCAATTTCGGCATCATCTACGGACAAACGCCGTTCGGACTCGCGGCGCAGCTGGGCATCGATCAGAAAGAGGCCGCGAAATTCATCACCGCGTATTTCGCGCGCTATCGCGGGGTGAAGGAATATCTCGACCGCTCGCTCGCCGAAGCGCGCAAGACCGGCGTGACGCGCACGCTTTTCGGGCGCATCCGGCCCGTCCCCGAAATTACGTCGCCGCAGCCCAACCTGAGAAACTTCGCCGAGCGGACGGCTCTCAACACCCCGTTGCAGGGCACCGCCGCCGACCTGATCAAAATCGCCATGATTGCAATCGACCGCCAACTCGCGGAAGAAGGTTTTCAAGCGAAAATGATTCTCCAGGTCCACGACGAATTGCTCTTCGAAGCGCCAAACGCCGAGATGGACCGCTTGCGCAAGCTGGTCCGCCCGGCGATGGAAAACGCCTACGCGCTCACCGTGCCGCTGGTCGTGGATATGAAGGCCGGACCAAACTGGCGGGATATGAAGTAGGGATGGCAAGTACTAGCGCATGCTTACGAGGTGACCGAAATTCTCAGCACTGATATGTGGTTCGCATTCAGAAAGAATTCCTAAGGATTTACCCCTTCAGTGTAGAGTACGGTCTGATCTATCGCCCTTGGGCGCCTCTAGGAGGCACGACGGTGAAAGCATCCCTGCTCTATAAAATCGCTTCTTGTCTGCTTGTGCTTTTCTTCGTCGGTCACACGCTCGGGTTCCGCCAGACGGACCCGCAGTGGGGCGTGGGCTCTTTGGTTGAGGCTATGAGAACGATTTATTTCGACGTCCAAGGGTTCCGTCGGACGTATTGGGACTTTTTCGTTGGGTTCGGGTTTCTTGAAAGCGTCTTCCTCATGTTCAGCGCGGTCCTAGCATGGCAGCTTGGTGGGATGAGCCAAGAGGCGTTACGCCGCATGCCCGTTGTCACCTGGGCCCTGGCGATCAGCTTCGTTGCTGTGACGCTTCTGAGCTGGAGGTACTTCTTCGTCGTGGCAATCATTTTCTCCTTTGCGATCGCATTGTGTCTGATCCTGGCGGCTTGGCTCGCCAGAAGATCAAACTAAATTCTTTAATCTATCGGTTAAGTTTTGGTGTTGGTTGGCTGTGGGTACTATCGGATTTTAAGTTACAGGGGCCTCGGTAACTCCGCGGCTGTCCAGGAGGATCTTCAATGAAGCATGCATCGGGATTCCTCGCCATCGTCAATGACGCGAAAACCCGCGTGAAGCAATGGGATTTCCGCGAAGTAAAACAAAAGCTCGACGCCGGCGAGACACTTACCCTCGTGGACGTTCGCGAAGACAACGAATGGGCGCGGGGACATCTCCCAGGCTCGGTTCACCTGGGGAAGGGCGTCATCGAGCGCGACATCGAGCAGGCCGTACCGGATAAGTCCACTCCACTGGTCCTGTACTGCGGAGGCGGATTCCGGTCGGCGCTGGCCGCGGATAACCTGCAGAAAATGGGTTACACCAACTGTATTTCCATGGACGGCGGCTGGCGCGCCTGGACCGAGGCAGGATTTCCAACTGAAAAAACGTGATGACTATTTGTCGCCATGGGCTTGCGCGTTTTGCGGACTGCGACTATCTTCTTTAAGCTGGGCTTCAAATCGCCGACGCGCCACTCGCCCGCGAAAGCAGCATGGCGAGCGGGCAGCCAGCCCGCCTAGGCGGGAGGGCGCGCGGAGCCCGCACCCGTTATAGACTCAACCGGACGATTTGAATCTGCTGGGGCGTGGTCCAACCGGTAGGACACCGCACTGTTAATGCGGATGGTGTAGGTTCGAATCCTACCGCCCCAGCCAAATCTTCTGATTCCCCTCGCCTCCCATTCGAGTTGACAACAATTCAACCTGTTTTGCGGCGATTTCCGCGATCCCTGCCGAACGGTGTTCGACTGCTTCGCGTTGCTAGTTGCCTATCACACACACATGTGTCGGAAGCCAGAGCGAGCATTGTTTTGACCATGCTAAAATAATCCCGCGTTGATACCACGGTTGCGCGGTGCGGTTGCTCCAGACTAGTACGTCGAGAGTTCCGCTTTCAGCCCCTCCTCCCGTACGTCTCGCGTAAATTAAGAACCGATGCTGGCGTGTGTCTTCATGCACCCCGCGCGAACGCTCGTCGACGTGCCTATGGCCTTGCACGTAGTGAATAGGAGTGGCCACAGAGTTCATTAAAAGTGAGGAAGCATGTTTCTCCGAATCAAACGGCTGCCGGGCGTGGACAATCTGCGAAACTATCCCGCGGAGATTATCAAGGAACTCGAAGAGTTGCTGCATTGGGGCGGGTCCGCGCTGCCCGACCCCAAGCGCAAAGGCTTTTACATTTTGGAAAATCATGCGCGCACATTCTTTATCCAAATTTCATCCATAACCGGCAAGGTGGTGTTACTCGCAGCGTGGCGGAAAGTGCAATTATGGCGGTTGGATGCTGGCTCCTGCGAATTGGAAGAAAGAATCCGCGTTCGTGCGTACCAGCTTTACGAGCGGCGCGGGAAACGTGATGGCTATGCCTTGGACGACTGGTTGGAGGCGGAGGCGGACCTAACAAAGCAGAGAGCCCTCCACGCTGCGGGTTGAACTGAAACGCAAAAACCTTTCCATCGTGGAGACAAGCCTCCACGGCTCGATAACTGCGAAGTTTCGGTACGCGAGGCTTTAGCCTGAACCTCATTAATTCATGGGCGGTGGTTGCGCTATTGGTGGGCGGCCTTGCTTAAAGGCGTGTTTGACGGTGCGCTCGCTGGCTTTGAATCCAATGACGATTGCTCGTCGCTAAGGATGTCCTCAATCTGGCTCAGGACAACCATCATCCCCATGAGCATTTCCCGCCGATCTTTCGGGTTTTGGCACACGGTCAGATTGTGCGCCATCACTTCGAATTGGGCTGCCAAACTCCCAAACCGCTGAAGAGCGTCGGACATGGGAGAGTCAAATTAGCACTGGGTTCAACGAGCAATGTATCGGGTGTTCGCTGTAATTTGAATCAGCACCGGGCTGTAGGTGCTTTGCGGAACTGGGGTATCTAACGTGGTTGACTGGCGGGGTTCCTTACGCCCTTGCGCTTGCGGAGCGGGCGCGGTACGGATGGTGGGTGGCGGCGTCGTGAATTGCCCCAAGTCGAGGCGCTGTTGAAGCAGCGTAAGAAACAGAAACGAGGAATGGGGCAAGGAAAAATCGATTCCTGGCCCCAAAAGCTCGACCAGTTGTTAGAACGTGATGCCCGCACCCACCTTGATACTATTTAAAGACACTCCGTTTTTCCTCATCTGGCCGTAATCAACCTGACCTAACCGCAGGCCGAGGCGGCTCTCGCGGGGAAAGTGGTAATCAAGACCCCCACCCATCTGCCATGCGAAGCCGGTGGTGTTCCCAAACCCTTGAACGTGAATTGTTGCTGCCCCAGCCGTTCCTCTGACAAAAGGCGCCCAATTACCATGTCCGACTGGATAAGCCTGCGCACCTCCTGCGTAGGTAATGAGGTAAAGGCTCCTTAGGGTGGGGTCCTTCTTGTAGATGCCATCCACGTCGCCGATTACGGCCAAATAGGAGGACACGTTCCCCATTGCTTGCAGAAAAACTCCATTCGTATTTACCCGCGACGAGGACGAGCCATACCCAGAGACGTTCATAGAATCATATTCGTAGCCGCCCGCAAACTGCACGCGACGTTCTGCGCCAGGTGTGACTCGGCGACCACCCTTGGAACTAGCTCTGGGAGTAACCCTGGGACCTACTTCTCCAGCCGGTGCGGGGTTTGCGTCTGACTTTGATAACGCTACTGGCTGAAGTGCTTCCTCTTTGGCTGGACGTGGACAGACCATCATATTCGAGCCCGAGCCCACGATGGATTCGTTCGACGCGATGAAATCGCCGGGCTTCAGCGGCCGGCACTGATCCTGTGACTTAACATCTGCTTGGCCAAAGGCTGCGCCTGAACACAGCAATAGCATTGAAATCGTCCATGCAAGTTTAATCATCTTCATATTCATATCCTCCTGAAGCTGAAGTTGACTTTTGATCTGCTGGATAGTGTCAAGTGTGAGGCATAGGGTTTCCGAGGTCGAGCGGAATGCTCAATCGCGTACCGAGGGATTACCTGTTCTTTCGCACAGGCGGAATCGACAGGACCTCAATATGGGTTTCCCTCCGCAGCCGCTCTTGGCGTCGAAGATTGTGGCAAGCAACATTCCCGGTCAATTTTCGCGCTCCAGGTGAATCATGTATTTCCTTGGTTGGAGTTGTGGATTCAAGTGCGAATGCTTGGCTTACAGGCGATTGGCATATTTTGATCTCAAAAATTTGTGTAGGCGTGTCTAGACGTGCTTCCGCCGATGGGTATGGTCCATTGGGTGTGGTTTTGGGGTAGGTGGCGGAAGCAGTCGGGGGGAAGATCGTGCCGGCCCAGCCCTCAATCCCCTAAAGGGATCCTCGGCTCGTCTTCCCCCTTCGGGATTTGTTAGCGCACGAACTAGGCCAAACGTAACGTGTTGAAAACACACCAATTTTTGGTTGCGTTCCGGGTAAAAAAGCCACGCTCGGGGGAAAATTTTCCGGCGCTGTGCAGGAAAAGCTACTGCTTAACCAGGTAGGCTACTCGCCTCGGGTGTCGGTTGCCCTGTTGAGCCATGGAGTTTGGCCATTTTGACCCCCTGGCCATGTGTTGCGATCTCTGACGAAAACCATGTAAGGTTCTGGCAATGAAGCCCAGTAACAAAATCTTTGGACTCCCATTTCCGTTGGCCGGGTTTTTCGTGCTTGTTCTGGCCTACGTCTGGATTTTCGGAAGCGCGACATATTTCGTGTGGACGGAGAAGAACCATGCCGCGAAGAACCCAAGGTTGGCCATCATTCCCATTCCTCTTTCGGACACCTCGATTTCGAGCGCACCGGGGAAAACGGTTTCCTACTTTGGATACCAGTTTGAAGCGCCAAGTGAGGTAAAAGAATTGAGGGTAGCAAACAGCATCGCATTTGTCGGATCCGGGTCCGGACAATGGGTAGTTGGGTTCTTCAACCCCGCAACAAGCCGCGGCTTCGTAAGTACGGACCGAGACGAATTGGGACCACTATTCGGGGGGATGGCGCGAATCTATGGAGAGGATAACGTGAAGTCCGATTATGACTTCGTTCGGGCAACCCTGAACGCATCTCCTTCTCAACTTTCTCTCATCTTTCCGCGGATAAGAGAGGTTCGCGCCGCTACATTTATGATGTTGAAAGAGACAGAGATCTTGGGAGGTGAGACTGGCCTCTACTCATTTGAAATTGGACACCTGCGGGGCTTCCAACTTGGTGACCCGGCGCGCACCAAGAATGTACACATCAAGGCATTTGACGCCGAGAATCATGAGTTTGAATTCCTGTTTGGCGGTAAACCCGGTCCCACACTTGGCCTGGCACAGGCCGATATCAACAGGGTCCTTGAAACCCTCCGCCCAGCGGTCCCCACGCAGCAAGAAAATCCACGAAAGAAGTAACCCCAGCACCTATCTTGACGCACACCGCACACCTTGCTAACGTTGTAAGGTTACGATGGGCGTATTTTACGCGCAGGGTGCTGAGCCGGCTGTGGGGGCGGACTTCGGAACATGGGCCTGACCAAAATCGTCATTCGCGGCGCGCGCCAGCACAACCTGAAGAACATCAATCTCGAGATTCCGCGCAACGCGCTGACCGTGATTACGGGGCTTTCCGGCTCCGGCAAGTCGTCGCTCGCCTTTGACACCATATACGCCGAGGGGCAGCGCCGGTACGTCGAATCGCTTTCCGCCTATGCTCGGCAATTCCTCGACCAAATGGAGCGCCCAGAGGTGGATTCGATCGAGGGCCTCTCGCCTGCGATTGCCATCGAGCAAAAAACCACCACGCGCTCGCCACGCTCGACCGTCGGCACGATCACCGAAATCTACGACTACCTGCGCGTGGTCTACAGCTCGATCGGCACGCCTCACTGCCCGAACTGCGGCCTGCCGATCTCGCGCCAGTCCACCGACCAGATCGTGCGCGCCATCCTGCACGGCGAGCTGGCGAAGCCCGGCGATCGCATTATGATCCTCGCGCCCGTGGTGCGCGGGCGCAAGGGCGAGTACAGGGTGGAACTGGAGAAGTTCGCGCGCGACGGCTTCGTTCGCGCCCGCATCGACGGTGATTTGTGCCAGCTCGACGATCCGCCGCGTCTCGATAAGCGCAAGAATCACAACATCGATGTCGTGGTGGACCGGTTGCTGGTGAAGCCGGGCATCGCGGGGCGGCTCGAGCAATCCATCGCCACGGCGTTGAAGCTGGCCAAGGGGCTCGTGACCGTCGTGGTGGTCGGCGGCACCGAGCAGGTCTATTCCGAGAAGATGGCCTGCAGCGACTGCGGCATTTCCGTTCCGCAACTCGAGCCGCGATCCTTCAGTTTTAATTCGCCGTACGGTGCCTGCCCGGCTTGCAACGGCCTGGGCTCGAAGTACGACTTCGACCCGGCCAAGGTGATCGTGGATTGGTCGCGCCCGCTCTTCGAGGGAGGACTGGGCCCCGGCGCGGGATCCATGTTTCTGAAGCGCAGCCTGGAGTTGGGCGCGCTGGCACACGGCTTCGTGCTCTCGACTCCGTTCGAAAAGTTGCCGAGGCAGGCGCAGAATTTGATTCTCTACGGCAACCCCCCTTCGAATATCCCGATAAAGAGCGACGGGGATGGAGCGTTCTCCGGGAAGCGCGGAAAAGTGCATCCGGGCCTGCATTTTCAAGGTGTGATGGGTTTTTTGCAGCATAGTCTCGAGGAGTCAAGCTCGGACACACACCGCGAGTGGATCACGCAGTACACGTCGCCGGTACCCTGCGCGGTCTGCGGCGAAAAGCGTCTGCGCCCGGAAAGCCTGGCCGTGAAAGTAGACGACCGCTCCATCTCCGAATTCACGGGTCTGGCGATTTCCGATGCGCGGCCCGCCGTGGACCATATCCGAAAAGGCTTGACCCAACGGCAGACCGACATCGCGGGTCGCGCGCTGGCCGAGATCGCCGCACGCCTGGATTTTTTGCTTGCCGTCGGCCTCGGCTACCTGAGCCTCGATCGGTCCTCCGCAACGCTTTCGGGCGGAGAAGCACAACGCATTCGCCTGGCGACGCAAATCGGCTCGCGCCTGCGCGGCGTGCTCTACGTTCTTGACGAACCTTCCATCGGCCTGCACGCGCGCGATAACGGACGCCTGATTACTTCGCTCGAACACTTACGTGACCTGGGGAACACCGTGCTCGTCGTCGAGCACGACGAGGAAACGATTCGCCGCGCCGACTTCGTGGTGGACCTCGGCCCCGGGGCCGGAGACGCTGGTGGCCACCTGGTCGCCACGGGCCGCCCGGATGATATCGCCCGCAACGCCGATTCGCTGACGGGCCGGTACCTGAACGGCGACCTGGCGATTGCCGTGCCTTCGAAACGACGCTCGCCGAGTGGCAAGGTGATTCGCGTGCTCGCCTGCGAGGCCAACAACCTCAAACAGGTGGATTTCGAGTTGCCGCTCGGACTGCTTACCGTCATCACCGGGGTTTCCGGATCGGGAAAATCGACGCTGGTGAACGACATTCTCTATCGCGCGCTGGCGCAATCACTTTACCGGTCAATGGAGCGCCCCGGCAGGTTCCGCGAAATCGAAGGCGCCGCGCAGATTGATAAGGTGATCGAAATCGATCAGGCGCCGATCGGACGCACGCCGCGATCGAACCCGGCCACTTACACTGGCGTCTTCGCCCCCATTCGCGAGCTGTTCGCCATGCTGCCCGAATCGCGCGAGCGCGGCTACAAGCCGGGTCGTTTCAGCTTCAACGTGAAAGGCGGGCGCTGCGAGGCATGCCAGGGCGACGGCTTGCGCCGCATCGAAATGAATTTCCTCCCCGACGTGTATGTGACGTGCGAAGTTTGCCGCGGACGCCGCTACAACGCGGAAACTCTGGCCGTGCGCTACAAAGGCCACTCGATTTCCGATCTGCTCGACATGCAGATTGCCGACGCGCTCAAGATTCTTGAAAATATTCCGCAGATTCGGCAGAAACTCGAGACGCTGGTGGATGTGGGGCTTGGCTACATTCAGCTCGGCCAGTCGTCGACCACGCTTTCCGGAGGCGAGGCGCAGCGCATCAAGCTGGCGCGCGAGCTTTCGCGCCGCCAGACTGGCCGGACGCTTTATATTTTGGACGAACCAACGACGGGCCTGCACTTTGACGACGTCAAGAAATTGCTCGACGTCCTGAATCGCCTCGCCGATCTCGGCAACACGGTTCTGATCATCGAGCACCACATGGACGTGATCAAGCAGGCTGACTGGATTGTCGATCTCGGCCCAGAAGGCGGTGAGGGTGGCGGCCGCATCGTCGCGCAAGGCACGCCCGAGCAAGTGGCGCGTGTGAAAAAATCATACACGGGGCAGGTTCTCGCCCGCGTGTTGAATGGGTCGAACGGAATACACTGATATGATGCCAATTATTCTCGATAAGCAAGTTCGGCGTGAGGTTCATGCGGTCACATTCCAACATTTTCGTATGACATCCACATGAGGGGTGATAGGCTAAATTGTAACGTCGAAAACGTCGCCCTCGATAGGTAATTAGGACATCCATGAGTCACAAAAAACGCAACTCAGCAAAACAGGAATCATCGAGTGAGTACAGTTTCACCGTACTTTTTGAGCCGGCCGCGGAAGGCGGTTATGTCGTCACTTGTCCGGCGCTTCCTGGTCTTGTTACAGAAGGAGATACTCTGGCAGAGGCAAGGAAAATGGCCAGGGATGCGATTCGCGCGTATCTAGAAAGTCTGCGCAAGGACGGAGAACCAATTCCGCGCGATCCGAAATTGGTTTCAGACCCCGTAAAGGAAAAGATCAGCGTCGCAATTCCCGCATGAGCAGACGTCTGCCCGCCGTTAAGCCCAGGGAAGTCTTAAGAGCACTTGGGAGAGCAGGCTTCTTCATTCACCACACTTCAGGTAGTCATCATGTTCTCAAGCATGCGGGGAAACCGCACCTGCGCGTAACGGTTCCCTACCACAACAAGGATTTGAAACGGAGAACTCTTGCATTGATCATCGAACAGGCTGGCCTAACCACCGACGAATTTGGAGACCGGCTGTAGCCCTTCGTTTTGGCCCGGAGACACCAGGAATCACGTGAAACCTATTTCGGGGCGGCGGGTGGGGGAGCGGGAAATTCGGCTTCGTGGAAGACGCTGATCAGCCAGCGGCCGTTCTGCTTGGTCATGGTGACGATCATGAGACCTTTGCGGGGCGGAACGTCGGAGCCGTCGGCCGCTTTCGTTCCGGTGATGACGGTATCGGCATCGACGGTCGCAACCTGTGGCGAGAAGAAACGGATGCTTCTCACGGTGTCTGTGCGGTTCGAGGATCTGAGATTGCCCTTGAACAGGTTCGCAAACCAGGCTTCGATTTCCGTGCGGCCGTGGCGGTGAATCCCGCGCATATTTGTGAAGTCCCCGTCCTCGGCAAATGTCATCGCGGTGGCGTGCGCGTCGTGGTGGCTGAAACTTTCGTAGAAATCGGTGAAGGTCTGCTTGATCGCCGCGGAGTCGGCTTCCGTGGGCTTCGCTGAATCCTGCGCGCGGGAAGCGGGAGGCGGCGCAATGTAGAAAAGAGCAATCGCGACAGCGACGATTGGACAAATGAATCCCCGTACATTATCCGGTCTCGTGCCTGCGTTGGAAAACTGATGATTCGCCATGAATAATCGAAAGCGCGGACAATGATCTGAGTAGCTCAGGCGCTCTTGCCTGTGCGGGTTTTGCTGCACTCACATAAGGCACACAGCCAAGAGTGGCTGTGCTACTCAAGTTCCTCCTCAGCTACGAAGTTGCGGCGAACAACGATTTATAATTGCTACTTGCCGTAAATGAGCAGCGTGAACGTACCGGGAACCTGCGACGGCCGGGGCCGGGGATTTTCCGCGGTCGCGGCTGGCGGTGGGCCAAACTCCGATGTCACAGAGTAGAGGTTGTGGTTTCCGGTGTCGAGCGTCATGGTCCGGGCGCCGCGCTGCGTTGAAATTGTGTCCACGACCGTGTACTTGTCCGGAGAGTCTTCATGCGTCACGGTGATGGTTCCATCGCCGCAGGATGCGAAAGCCAGGCCTGTGGACGGATCGAAATTGCCGGCGTCGACACCATCTCCGATGGGCACGCTGGCGACGATTTTCCCGTCGTAGCTCGCCACCAGCATCACTTTGCTGTGGCAGCCGATGAAGAGCCGCTTGTGAGCGCGATCGATGGCCATTCCGGTAGGCTCTTCACAATTCGGCAGAGGGAAGTTGCCGAGCACCTTGAGTTCCTTGGTATCGAATTCGAGGAGCTCCGCCTTGTCTTCGATGTTGACCCAGGCGTGGCCCATGCCATCGGCCTGCGCGGCCTCCGGCTTGCCAGTCAGGGGAACCGTGCCTGCCACTTCGCCGGTCTTGGCATCAATGGCCGAGGCATCATGACTGCGGGCGTTGAAGACGAAGACGCGCTTCGACGACGGATCGTACATGAAGCCATCCGGCCCATTCGCCGCCGGCAAACTTACCTCGTTTATGACTGCGAGCGTCTTTAGATCAAAGATCGTTACTGAATTCGACTGCCCGTTGCTGCTGAACCCGCGGTTAAATTCGTTCACGATCTCAGCTCCATGGGTTCCCTTCACGTTGGGAATGTCGCCGACCACTTTGCCGTCGGCATCCACAACCATGATGTGCGTGCCGCGCGAAAGATAGACACGGTGCGATACGGGATCAGCGCTGAGATAGTCCCAGCCGCCTTCGCCGCCCAGAGTCACCTTCTTCAACAAATGGTAACCCGAGCCGGCTGGCGCAGGGGCTGCCGCAAGAGTCACAAGCGCCGCGGCGCAAACGAGAAATAGAGCTGCCAAAGTTGTTCTTCGCATCGGATTCCTCCGTCTTGATTAGTATTCTTCAGATTTTTACGTGGCCCCAGATCGCGGTTCCTTGCCAAGTCAGACGTGAGGAGCCGGCGGAAAGTTCCATTTTTCGAAGGCGTGGGCAGTCTGCGAACCGGAAATGACTACTCGACGTTGCGAGCCTGCTTGTTTTCGGTGGCGGGTTCGAGCCGAGCCTTTATCCAAGGCGTAATGACTTCTTCGGCGATCCTGGAATTGGGCCACTCCTGCGAGCGCCCCGTGTGTCCGCCGTCGGGATTGACCCAGGACCATTTGGCCGAGCCACCCGATTGCATGAGCATGTAGAGATCGGAAATTGGCACCTGGCTATCCTTTTCTCCGTTCACCACCAGCATCGGCGCCGAGGGGCGGCCGAGAAATCCCTGCGTCTTCAGGGACAAGCGCGGGCCGTAGGCCAACATTTCGTCCACGGACTCGACACCGTAAATGGCGGCGCGCGCGGCGAAGAGATCGAAGAGGTACTCGGGCGTGCCGAGCGACTTCTTCTGCCATTCGGCCGTGTAGTAATCATGTACGGGGCCGCCCTGTACGACGGCGCCACGGAGGCGGGCCCGCTCGACGTATGCGAGGTTCGCCGACCAGTGGCCGCCGTAACTTACACCCCAAGCTACGATGCGCTTGCCGTCGACATCGGGACGCGTGGCCAGATAGTCGAGCACGCGCGAAAAAATCCGCTCCGAGCCTACGTCTGCTTTGACGGGCGACTCTCCGGTGCCAGGCATGTCCACCGCGACAACACCGATCCCGCTGCGGAACATCGCGTCACGTCCTTGAACTTCGTCCTCTTTCCGCGAATCGGTCCCATTGATCATGAATACGACCGGCGCCGGGCGCACCTCCTTCGGAAGCCGGATATAGCCGGGAATCTCTTTGCCCTCGAAAGGGATGTGTACGATTTCGACGGGAGGATCGAGGAAGCGTCCGTAGTTGCGAAATGCGGTTAGAGCGTTCTGATAGGCTTTTTGCTTGCCCGAAGAGTTTGGCACCGGCCAGCGGGCTGCGGTGTAGTAGCGGAACGCCATGAAGTAATCGTCTCGCGCCGCGCTCGTGTCTTTGGCAGCTTCTTCAGTTTTTGCGCGCTTGTCGTAACGCTCTGCGATGGCGCTCCACGCCGCCGCCCATTCATCACGATCCAGGCTGTGGATGTTGGCTAACGCTTCGCGCGCGTCTTCGGATTTGAGGCCTCCCACCGGGCCCAGGTTTTTGTCCACGCGCCTTTGCGTCTCTTGCTTCAGTTCTTCCCAGGTGCGCGTGGGCGCCATCTGTGCTGCCGCCGAGACGGCCGCCAGCAATCCGATTACAAGTGTCATTGCGGATTGGCGCAGACTGGACCAGCGATTCTGTGCGTACATTGGGGTCCTCCCTCGTCCGTTGCGAACAGTGTTGAGGCCTTTTTAGCATAGAAAATGGCAAAGGGACCGGAAATAATTATTTCCGGTCCCTTCGCTGACGATGCAGGTTGTTGTGACTACCAGATGAGTTTCATGCCGAGCTGAAGATCGCGAGCGCCTCCCGATCCAAGCACTGGGTTTGAGCTAGCCGCGTCAGGCGTATTAAGAACGTAGCCGAAACCTGCGGCCCCGCCAGCCTTCGAGGGATTGATGTCATTCGCAGTGCCGGCCCCTCCCGGTCCGCCAAACGGATTGACGAAGTTGGGATGGTTGAGAACGTTGAAGAGTTCTGCTCGGAATTGTGCACTGAGCCGTTCCTTAACCTTGAACGTCTTGCTCACTGATGCATCCCAGTTTCGGAAGCCCTGATCGCGCCACGGGTTGCGCTGCATCGTACCGAAGCTTCCGTAAGCCGGGGGAACCAGTACCGAATTTCCTAGCGCGTAGCAACCAAGAATAGAAAGTGAGGCTTGGGCCAGCGGGTTGCTTCCAGCGGCCGAGTTGCAGCTCGCATTCGCGGTAGCATTAGGCGCAGGGCCGCTGGCGCAGGGAGATGGGTTTCCTTTGACCGGTGCGCATGCCCCAACAAAGAAGGGCACGCCGCCTCCCGCGGGGCTCGCGCCGTAAAAGTTGTGAATCGCCTCAAAATCGGCAGGATTGCCAGGCCCTCCCTGAGAGTTGAGGAAATTCCATTGCATACCTACGTTGCCTTGTGGGTTTCGCCCGTTGGCTTCGCCGATTCCGGCGAAGTCGGTGGAGGTGTCATTGACTCCCCAGGGCGTCCCAGTCTGAACTACTACCGCAGAGTTAATGGACCAGCCCTCGCGGATCTGCCCTAAGCCTTTCTTTCCTGGGATGGCATAGCTTCCGGAAATCGTGAGGCGATGGCGCATATCGAAGGCAGTGCTTGTGTAGAGTTGGTTACGAAGACTACCGTAGCTGTTCTGGGGGATTACGAGACCTCCGCTCGTTCCCTGGTCAGAAGACTCGCCAAGGGCATGGGAATAGGTGTAACCGGTAGTGAGAGTCAGGCCGCGGTAGTTGCGCGCGGTTAGAGCCACTTGCAAGCCGTTATAATTGGAAGAATCAAGGTTCCCAAAATAGTCAATGAACTTGAGATATGGGAATTGGGAATTGAAAGGTCGCCCGGTCTGCTCAGCCCCACCGCTGGGCGTGCAATTTGTTTTAGTCGGATTCGTGGCGCAGGTGCCAAGGTTAGCAGCCGTCCACCCAGAGCCAGTGACGACGTTTCCAACCCCCGCGACGTTCAACGTCACCAGCCCAGGCTGGTTGATGTCCAGGGCGCCGATTAACTTCGTCCCATGATTACCGACGTAGCTAACGTCCAAGGAGAGGTTGTTCGTGAGGGACCCCTGGATACCCAGGCTCCAGTTCGCGACGTAGGGCGTGCGAAGATTAGGATTCACCATGATGGCATTGCATTGCGGTGGCTTAAAGGTTGATGATCCGGTCGCAAGGGTATTGCCATCGCCGCACGCCGATACAAAGTTGAAGATAGGCACTGTGGGAGAATTATTGATCCAACCATTTGCGATGGTGCCGGAGGTGGCGGCACCATCAAGACTTGCGCCAGTGAAGCTGACATTCGCCACCGCGATACTCCCCGGACCTGGGGTGCAAGTCCCGGGGATCCCGGGGGCGCCTCCCGAGCAGAGCAGGTCACCCGTTGGTTCCACGCGCAGCCCAAACGAGTTCCCAATGCCCTGGAGCACGTCCAAGCTCATCTGTTCGTAGAGGATTCCGCCACCCCCGCGGAGAACGGTCTTCCCATTCCCGAACATATCCCATGCAAAGCCCAGGCGTGGTGAAAAGTTGTTGTGATCACCGTTGTAGGGAGAATTGATCCCGGCGCCGACCTGCACCAGCCCTTTGGAGGGGTCGAAGTTGCCCTGGAGGTTGTGCTGTTCCTTCGGGACTGTATTGATTTCGTAACGCAATCCAAGGTTAACGGTAAGCCTCGGCCGGAGGCGCCAATCATCTTGAAAGAAGGCCGCGTAGCCCGAGTAGGTGAAGTGCCGTACAAGGTCTCCAACAAGAAGGGCCGCGCTGCCACCGGTGGCGCCACCAGCATCAGGCACGCCGGAGAAGAAAGAATTCAAGTTAGCGAACGTGATGGTGCCCCTACCGTTTGACGTCACGTCCGAGGTGCTTTGGTTGTACAGGATTTCGCCGCCAAACTTGAAGGCATGATTGCCGTGCAAGTACGAGACGTGATCAAGAATCTGCAGGACTCCATCCGGACCGACGACCTTGGGCCAGTTTCCTCCACCCAGACCACCGGTAAAACCTGAAATATTGATGACTGGAAATCCGTAATACAACTTATTCGTCTGGCCGGTGTAGACGTTGTATGTAGTGCCGTTGGACGTGAAGTTCGCCGGATTTTGAGAGTTGTCACTCGTCTCGAAGTCCTGGAAATAATGCGAGTAGCCGACTCTGGCTTCATTCACCCATGTGGAATTCGGGGTCCAGGTCCAGCTCCCGGAAAGTACTTGCGAACGCGCGTACTGATTCGTCAGCCATATGTTTTTCGTTTGGGTGCCGGGAGCGTCATTCAGAATTCCACTGCCTGGGCTGATAAAGTACATGCCACTGATCGAGTGTTTTTCATTGATGTAGTAGTCAATTTTTGCCAGCCCGGAGTCAATTCGATTGTTGTTATTCAAATTGTTCGGGATCTTAGTCAGGTTACTCCCCGAAACGACCGGGAAGAGGCCCGGATAATTTGAAGCCGCCGTACAGTCCGGGTTAAGGCCTGTTAGCATCAGGCTGAGCGGTGCCCGGTTTGCTGCCGCCACGGAAGCGCAGGCCAACATCATATTATTTGTGTTGTCTCCGCCAGTGCCGGTAATCGGGTCCGAAATCTGGCCGGTACTTCCCACTGCGTAGCGCTGATCCTCGAAGTTCAAGAAGTAGAAGAGCCTGTCTTTCACGATGTGACCGCCCACGCTGGCGCCGAATTGCTCCAATGCGACTGATGGTGGCGTTTGCGCGACACCTACACCAGTGTTCGGGTTCGTGTTCGGCCCGGGTGTATCAAAGTACGGAAGCGCATCCCAGGATCCATTCCGGCCATACGCAAAGGCCGTGCCGTGCACGGTGTTCGTGCCGGATTTGACTCCGACGTTGACGATCGAGCCGGGCTTCCAGCCGTACTCAGCGCGAGGATTCTGCTGGGTCTTAAATTCATCGATGGCATCGATGGAGATGAGCGTGCCAGCATCGCCGGCCCCCATGACCGCACTGATGATAGGCTGGGCCATCCACGGATCACTGCCGTTGACGCCCTCAAACAAGTAGACGTTGTCATGGGCGCGCATGCCATTGCTGCTTTGGGACCATCCCGAGCCACCTGGATAAATCGTTACACCGGGGCGCAATTGCAAAAGGTTGGCGAAGTTCCGGCCATTGAGAGGTAGATCATTGATGATCGCGTTCTGGAGGGTTCCGCCCAGTTCGGCGTTGCTGGTTTCCACCATTGGAATCGATTCGGTTACGGTGATCGTCTGTATTTGTTCACCGGGCTCGAGGGCGAGGTCGACACGAACTTCCTGACCGACCTCAAGTATCACGTTCTGACGCTCAGTGACCTTAAAACCTTTGACTTCGGCGCGCACCTTGTACGTGCCGGGTAGTAAGTTGGGAGCATTGTACGCTCCGGAATCGTCGGTCGTCAGCGTCCTGGCGGCGCCTCGCTGCACGTCTAACACGCTCACGGTGGCACCGGCAATCGCGCCGCCGTTTGTGTCAGTAACCGCTCCCAGTAAACGGCCTGCACTCCCCTGCGAGAATGACGGAAGACAAACCAGAAACAGCCCCAAAGTCAAACACAACCCCTGCATTGCTCTCGCTGTTATGGTGCGGACTGATTTAATAGACGTTACCTGTTCGGATATCATTCGAGCACCCCCAAGTATGTTCGATCGGCCCACTTCTAAGCCCACAAAGCCCACCCGGCAGAGGTCTGGCGACCGCCGATCGGGAGTTAATTTGTGCTGAACCCTGACTCTCTATGTTTTTTACACATGGGTATAAGAGATGTCGAGACGATTGTTCCGGGCCTATGTGCAATATACAAATGGACCATCAGGACAGTATTGAACTCCGCGCCACCTGAACCAATGATGAAAACCTGCCCTTGTGAACAGGTTTCATCACCGGATACCAGCGCGATTGCCTCGTGGTATCCTATCTGACGGGCTCCACTCTGCGGCCAGTCAGGGGCCCTTCGCTTAAAGGGCTCAGGGTAAACGTGCAGCGCAAAAGCAGGGCCCGCACCCGTTGCTCGGGCAGTCTAGGATGAGTGTCATGAAGGCTGTGTGGCTGATCGGATGCGCGCTGGTCCTCGTCGGCGTGTCGTACGCATACCAGGGGCCGTTCCGGGAGTATCCCTCCGTGGAATATGGGGTTCAACCGCTCCCTCCGGACTATCAGGAAAAAACTGAATTTGCTTTCGCCAGGATGATGTATCCGTCGGGTTGGAATGACGGCTATCGCGGCCGGTTCGATGGAGATTGGAGGAGGGGGCTCACCCTTTGGACGCAGGATTATCCGCCGGCGGATAGGGCGTTCTCCCAGGCGATGCGTCGCCTTACGCGCGTTCATACGCGCTCGGTCGAGCAGTGCGTGAATCTGGACGACGAAGACGAGGTGTACAACTGGCCCTTCCTCTATGCCGTGCAGGTGGGCGAATGGGGCCCGACGGATGCGCAGATGAAAAAGCTGCGCGAATACCTGCTGCGCGGCGGTTTTTTCATGGCCGACGATTTCCACGGGACCGTCGAGTGGCAGGTGTTCGAGGAGCGCATCAAGAAGGCTTTCCCGGACCGTCCCATCGTGGAAATTCCGGACAACGATCCGATCTTCCACACCATGTTCGATCTGGATGACCGCTACCGCATCACGGGCGCGGAGCATCTGCGCGTGGGCTACAAACTCGACGGCAAGGACGCGCACTGGCGTGGCATTTATGACGATCATGGCCGCGTCATGGTGGCCATCTCCTTCAATTCCGATATCGGCGATTCCTGGGAATGGTCGAACGATCCGCGCTATCCCCAAAAATTCTCAGACCTGGGAATGCGCATCGGCGTGAACTACGTGATTTACGCCATGACGCACTGAGGGGAACGTGACTGGTGACTCGTGAAAGGCTACTGCGAAACCATCCTGTATTGATCCCAGTTGCGCCGTGGAGAGCAGGCGTTCCCACTATTTGAAACTGACCCGGCCACTTCAGTTAGTTCCGCGGGCTTGCGCACGGCGAGGAGTGCCGTTACAGTGCTAGATACGCTTCCGGGCGCCGTCATGATTCACGATGATTCCAATCCGTCTGGTGCAGCACCGGCTCGAGCGCCTTTGAGCGAAGTATCGGAGGGCGCGCCGCCGCCTGCCTTAGATCCTGTCGAGCCTGCATCGGAAAATATTCCGGAACTTCCGATTCCGCCGCCGACTCGGCCACAATTTGAGGCTTCGATTCCCGAGGATTTGCGTTCCCCGTGGGGATGGCTGGATTTGTTGGCCTTTATCGGATTCGGATTTCTTGGCTTGTTGGTTGCCGCCGGGATCGTTGTCGGCGTCGCCGTGGTTGGCTTTGGCGTGAAGATTAGTGATCTCGGCCAAGCGTCCACGACGCCCGCAAAATCAATCATCGCAATCGTCGCTCAAGCAGTATGGTCGGGATTCGTGCTGCTTTATTTTTACGCGTTGGTGCGAGTGCGAACGCAGCCGCGGTTCTGGCGCGCAATGGGCTGGCGCGGATTGCATTTCGCAGGTCAAACGACATCCACTTCGATCCTCTTCTGCCTGGGCGGCGGCGCGATGCTTGCCCTAATTGTTTCTTTTGCGGGGAAATTCATCAACGAGAAGAACGACCTGCCCATCGAAGAATTGTTCCATTCGCGGCCGACTGTAATCCTGCTGATGGGCTTTGGAATTCTGGTGGCTCCACTGGTGGAAGAAACGATGTTTCGGGGCTTCCTGTATCCGATCGTGGCGCGAAGCTTCGGCGTGGCCACGGGAGTGGCCGTAACCGGAGTCTTGTTTGGAGCCATGCATGCGCAGCAGTTGTGGGGCGGCTGGGGACAAATCAGCCTGCTGATCGGGGTCGGCATTGTGCTGACCTGGGTGCGGGCGCGGACCGGAACCGTGGCGGCCAGTTATTTGGTTCATCTCGGTTATAACAGCCTCTTGTTCCTCGGCTTTTTTATCGGGACGGGCGGGCTGCGGCACATTCCCGGTGCTTCGTAAGCCGAGCCTGCGGAATCCTGCGAACAAATCCGGACCGAGCGAGCATCGGTCAAACAGGCTCCATGTCCCGGCTTGGCCCGGGTGTTCCGTGTAAACGTCGATCGGCGGCGGCGAAATTGTAGCTCGCCTCTTTAGAGGCGAGGGGTTGGTTGCCAAACGCAACGAAAATCCCCGCGTCTGAAGACGCGGGCTACAGCAGTCAACAGGCGTGTCAAGAGGGATTTCACCAGAGGCAGCACGCTCCTGAAACCAAAGATGAAAGTCGCGCAGCCCATCGAATGGACCAGTAAGGGCGTAGTGATACTCGATCAACGGCGCCTGCCCGGCGAAGTGATTCGTCACACTTACACCGACTATCGCCACGTCGCCGCGGCGATCAAAGACATGGTGATTCGCGGAGCGCCGGCGATCGGCGTGGCCGCCGCGATGGGCGTCGCTCTCGGCATCGAGCGCTCCAATGCACGGACACTCGATGAACTCCGCGTGGAGTTTCCGGGCATCTGCCAGAGGATCTCTCAAACGAGGCCGACGGCTGTGGACTTGTTCTGGGCCGTCGAGCGTATGACGCGACGCTTCGAACAACTCGCAGACGCCGATACGCCACCGGGCGCGTTGCGGCGCGCGATGGTCGAGGAAGCGCGCGCGATCCATGCGGAAAAGCGCGCCACCGACGAAGCGATGGGGCGCTTCGGCGCGGAATTGATGCCTAAATCTGGCCAGGTGATGACGCAATGCAATGCCGGTGCGCTCGCCACGGCGGGCATCGGCTCAGCGCTTGGCGTGATTCGCGTGGCGGTGGAGCAGGGCCACAAACTCCACGTGCTTGTGCCGGAGACGCGGCCTTACCTGCAAGGCGCGCGGCTGACGGCGTGGGAGTTGCATGAAGGCGGTGTCCCGCTCACGCTCATTACGGACAACATGGTCGGACATTTCATGAAGGCAGGAGGCGTGGGAGCGGTGGTCGTCGGCGCGGATCGCATCGCGGCCAATGGCGATACGGCGAACAAGATCGGAACTTATCAAATTGCGATGCTGGCGCACGAACATGGCGTGCCGTTTTACGTTGCCGCGCCGGTTTCGACTTTCGATCTGAGCATCTCGACGGGCGAACAGATTCCGATCGAAGAGCGCGCAGCCGAGGAAGTCACTCACTTTTGCGGAGTGCGGATCGCTCCGGATGTCGCCGTGGCGAATCCGGCATTCGATGTTACGCCCGCGCGCCTGATTTCGGCGATCATCTGCGAGCGAGGCGTCGCGCGCGCGCCGTATATGGAGTCGCTGCGGGGTCTGGCAAGCTTGGCGATGTCCGTGTCTTGACAATGCTTGTCAAACTGAATTTACATGCGACCGAAACAGAGCGCGCCAATTGAGACCTATTGGTCCGCAGCCAATCTCAACTCCCATGGGAACCCAATCTTACTGTCAAATTCCATTGGTATTGCTTCGTTCATAAGCTTCCAGGCCTTGCGGATATTCGAACTGTCAGGATCGGGATAGGCGTAGCGAAGGTCATACAAGTCATAGAGCTTTTGGAAGAACTTTGAAAAATAAACCGGGCTCTCCCTTGGTGGATACCCTTTCCAAATCTCGGCCCTTTCGCCCGCACACTTATACACGAGCAGTCCAACAGATTCATACCGCATCCCCGGATCGGTGATCGCATGCCTACCCGCGAGCGCCACCAAGACTTCGTGATATCGGCGAATCGCAGGCAAGGGATCATTGCTCTTGTCAAAAGACGCGTCGTTGGAACTGTTCACGTCAGATTCTGTTCTAAATCTGATCAAATGCAAGAACCCAAAAACGAAGCCGGGATACATCAAATGAACGTTGGTACACTCGCCGAGTGCTTCTTCCATTCTATTGGTTAGGTTCCGGAAAGCATTACCAGTACTTTTGGTTGATATACCAAGCGCGGGGCCGATTCCTGGAATAACGGCCGTGACATCGACAGCTTTATATTTTATTCCCCCGAGCACCCTATGTTCCGATCTCTTGGTCTTCGAACTTGAGATATCGAGTTCATGAGCAGAATTGTTAATCTTTGTGCTTTTGAACGGTGCGGACGGGAAAATATTGTCTGGAGAAAAGCCAGCTTCTAGAACGAGCCTAGTCGCACAATACGAATGAATCGGTTTTATGTGCTCCCCTGATTGAGTTCCTTCCGTCGTGCAAAGGCTAGGTAGGCTGGACTCAAGAGTCGGAATAGGGGCAAAAGCCTTCACTTGCCGAGCCTCCACGCACGGAGTTCGTCTGCCGCTTGTCGTAGCAACTGACATTCCGCCCCACTCAGAGCGAACCTTCCACGGAGAACTCGCTGGTCGATCAATTCGATCGCCGCTTCCGCATTGCCAGATCGGAAGCGCTGGTCAATCTGCGTGACCAAAGAAGCCGCTTCCTTCCGCGGAGGCAAGGGTATCGTTACACGCCCAGCTTCGGTTGGCTCGAGCTTGAGCATCCCTCCGCCTAGAGCATGCCCTTCCATCTCACAACTCAATCGTGTCAAGGAGGAATGCCAGCCGGCAATAAACCCTTTCACCTTCGTTTTCGCGGCGAATCGAACGACATGCAGTGTGTTGGGGGAAAACAAACCAGCTTCGTTCTGCACGAGTCTTGGCGTCTGTCCGGACATATAGGAGAGTAGGGCATCCCCACGTCTTACATGCGGTACTGCATACCAAGGATTGCGGACGCGGCACTTGAACCGGTCGGGAACTGCAGACCGCTCACCATGTCTCAAATAGGAGAGGATGTTTCGTGGAAACTTTACATTAACTCCTGTGGGAAGAGTCAACAAGTAGACCTTGTCTCTCTGCTCCCGCAATTTGACCCAGTCCTCGCGGCGAAGAACAACACCTTCACATCCCGCAAGCGACAGAATCGCTGGTCCCAAATACTTGATCGGGATTCCCCAATGCTTCCTTTCAGATTCTGTCAGGTGAAAGTAATCATTCCACCCTGTCACATAGCCGATGCCGATGTCAGATGCATCACCGAGACGCGAAACACCATCAGTCTCATTCAAGATTTCATAGAGCTGCCGGGCTTTTGCAGAGATGCGATAATGGGCGAGTCGCATCTTTCCAGACTTAATCGCACTAATCTCCGCTGGTAGGCCCCGATCTGAGGCACCTTCTGCGTCTCTTATGTCCCTGCTCATCGCGACAGACAACCACTTACAAGCGTCACCGTGGCCTTCGCATTGCAATAGGAATGTCTCCTCGCTTAGGTCGGGAAACAAGCTGTCGCGAAACATGATTACTGTGATTCGGGCAAATCGATCCAGGAGGAAGCGTAAGACCCCCTTCGCATATTGGGCGTGACCGAGTTCGGCTGGAACAACCATGGCCAATCGTCCGCCGATCTTGAGAAAGCGAGTTGCGTGCACTAAAAAAGGTGCCCAGGAGGAAGCAAGCCGCGGAAGTTCGACACCGGCATCGCGAGCACAGCGGAGAGCGCGGTCCCTCGCGACCCCGTTGAAAGTTTGGTAGCGAACGAACGGAGGATTCCCGACAATGACCGAAAACGAAGGGATGTCACTTGGATGAATAGAGAAGAAATCCTTGTTCAAGAGTTTCGATCCTGGAACAAGAACATTGACCGAACTGGCGGAATGAGGAGCGAGGTCAATTCCCCACACTGTCGGACGAGAGTTACCTAGGGTCCTTAGTCGCGCCGCAGCAGCGGAAAGGAAAACACCACCTCCAGAGCTAGGGTCGAGGACTGTATCAGATGCCTCCCTTATCGCCCATCGCACCAAATGTTGGGCTACAGGCTCGTCCGTATAGAATGCACCTAACGTTTTCTGCGGCGTTGCAGTCGCCAACTTATGGTTTCCTCGTTACGCTAGCCAAATTCTTCCATATTGCTCGCTAGGTGTATGCAGTATAAGAGCGCAATCCCAGTTTGTGGTCAAGTTTCTTCGATTATAGTAATGAGGGGCGAGCGGCCCGTCCTAATTTTAATAAATGCGCATTTTCATGGATAGGAAGCTTTCCCGTTTGGAATTCGCGCGACAACCTCGGACAGGATCAAAATTCCGAAACTAGCTTCTCATGTCGCGCCATCAAGCTCGGTGAAAATGTCGCGCGGCCTTCAGGAAGCAGGTGTGACCGGCGCGGGCTGAGGTTGCAGCGCCTTCTTGGCTTCGGCCATGCCGCGGTCGATGGTGGCCTGCCAATCAAGATGCGGTTTAGGTTTTCCCTTGTGCGAGCCGGCTCAGTTCGTTGTTAGGCGCTTCGGCTCGTAGTAACCGCTCTTTGAGTTGAGATTGGAGCTATGGCATATCTTGCCGAAGCACAGCTCTCTTCCGCACTTTACGGGCCGACACGAAGTTAGAATTGTCTCCCACGGCTTTTTCAATGGAGATTCATCAGTGGAAAAGATATATTCTCTGGCGGTTCCGCGCCTTTACACCGCCAAACGACCATAGGATTGAGGGAGGTCACCATGAAACGTTTTGCGCTCGCACTCGCGATTTTTATGATTGCGCCACTGGCGATTTTCGCCCAGGAGGGGGCTCCTGAAATTCCATTTGAATCGGTTCCCAATCTGTTGAAGCTTCCGGAGAATATATATCTCGGCGAAGTCTCCGGCGTGGCGGTCAATTCCAAGGGACACATCTTCGTCTTCTCGCGCGGCAATACGACGGGTCCCGCGTACGCCGCAAGCGCCGCGCAGCTACTGGAGTTCGACCACGACGGCAAGTACCTTCGCGAGATCGGCCACAATCTGTACGCATGGTCGTTCGCGCACACGGTGCGGATCGACAAGGACGACAATATCTGGGCCGCGGACAAGGGCTCGGACATGGTGATTCGCTTTAATCCGCAAGGCCAGGTCACCATGGTATTCGGGCGCAAGATGGAAGCCTCCGATGAGGGAACCGAACCGTTGAAGCATCCCAAACCGCCGCTGCCTCCCGTGGACGGAATGTTCCGGCAGGTGACCGACATGACTTGGGATCCGGCCGGCAACACGTTCATCAGCGACGGCTACATCAATTCGCGCGTGGCAAAAGCCGACAAGAATGGCAAATGGCTCAAATCGTTCGGCGAGCCCGGCGACCAACCCGGCCAGCTCAACACGCCGCATAGCATCGCCGCGGACGCGCAAGGAAACATCTACGTCGCCAATCGCGGCAACGCCCGAATCGAAGTATTCGACAGCGACGGCAAGTATCTTCGCCAAATCAAAATCAGCGAACCGTTTGATTATGCGAACGCCGCCCCGGCTATCGGCGGCAAGCCGCGTGCTGATTTAATCGGCACGATGGGACCCGGGGCGCCCTGGACGGTCTGCATCACGCCCCCGCCAAACCAGGTGCCCTACGCGTCCGATGCGTTCCCCGGCCGAGTCTACAAGATTAGCCTGGACGGAAAAGTCTTGGGCAAGTTCGGCGAGGCCGGCAAGCAGCTCAAGCAGTTCGGCTGGATCCACGAAATCGCGTGCCCCTCGGAAAATGAAATCTATGTCGGCGAATTGCTGAACTGGCGCGTGCAGAAACTCATCCTGCATCCGAAAATGAAATAACAGACGGTTCCGAGAATCGAACTCCAAGTCACCGCCGCAATATTCTGACGGGCTGCGAATACAGAATGCACTTTCATGGTTTGAGGAGGTCCCAATGAAACCGTTTGCGTTTGCGCTCACGCTCGCGATTTTCATGATTGCGCCATTTGCGCTCTTCGCCCAGGAGGCGGCTCCAGAAATTCCATTCGATTCCGTTCCTAATTTGCTGAAGCTTCCGAAGGACCTTTATCTCGGCGAGGCCTCTGGCGTAGCTGTCAATTCCAAAGGACATATATTTGTCTTCTCGCGCGGCAATTCCACGGGGCCGGCGTACGCTGCGACTGCGGCGCAACTTCTGGAGTTCGGCCCCGATGGCACGTTCATTCGCGAGATCGGGCACAACCTGTACGCATGGTCGTTCGCGCACACGGTGAGAGTCGACAAGTTTGACAACATTTGGGCCGCGGATAAGGGCTCGGACATGGTCGTCAAGTTCAATCCTGCGGGCCAGGTCACGATGGTTTTCGGGCGCAAGCAGGAAGCCTCGGACGAAGGAACCGAGCCGCTCAAACATCCCAAGCCTCCGCTACCGCCGGTGGACGGTATGTTCCGGCAAGTGACAGATGTGACGTGGAACGCGGCCGGGGACGCCTTCATCAGCGATGGCTACGTCAATTCCCGTGTGGCCAAGGTGGATATCCACGGGCGATGGCTCAAGTCATTCGGGGAACCCGGCGACGGGCCCGGACAACTCGACACGCCGCACAGCATCGCAGCCGATGCGCAGGGCAATGTTTATGTTGCGAACCGTGGAAATTCCCGCATCGAAGTATTCGACAGCGACGGCAAGTATCTCCGCCAGATTAAGATCAATGTGCCGTTTGACTACACGAAGGAGGTCGCGGCGATCGGCCCCAAACCGGTTCTGGGCGGGACAGACATCTTCGCGCGCCAATTGGGACCTGGCTCGCCGTGGGCGGTTTGTATCACGCCTGGACCCAATCAGGTGCTTTACGCGTCTGATGCTTTCCCGGGCCGCGTCTACAAGCTCAGCCTGGACGGGAAAGTTCTGGGCTGGTTCGGCGAGTCCGGCAAGGAACTCAAACAATTCGGGTGGATCCACGAAATCGCGTGCCCGTCGGAGAATGAAGTTTACGTCGGCGAATTGCTGAACTGGCGGGTGCAAAAGCTCATTCTGCATCCGAAAAAGTAACGCGCGACTTACGAGTTGGCCCGGATTAAGCTTCGATGATTTGATCGCGGACGGCGTATCGGACAAAGTCGCGTTCAGGATGTAACTTCCCCATTTGCGATCTCCGTTGGGCTTCCGCGCTGGCCCCTGCAGCCGCGTGCGCAGCATCAGACGCTAGCAAAGTTTGCATCAAACCAGGGATCAAGGCCAATCGGTGAAATCCTGTACGAGGCGAAGAGTCTCACGCTACTGGAGTTATGCGCCGGATTTCGTCTTGGGTTTCCTGAGGATATTTCGTCATTGACGTGCCGCCACTCATTTCGAGGGATTTAACTTAACGGCGTGGCGCCTGCCACCGAAAGGCCTCCCGTCCAACGCTCTGGAGTAATGCTTGATCCCCCACGCTTAACCACAGGATTTTCCCGATGGACAAATGTCACTGGCGGCTTTATTACACACAGAACCTTGGAGGACTGGTGACGCGCACACTCGGAACCGAGAGTGGGCCTGAACGTACGCCAGTCGCCGGCAGGCGGCGCCGGCCCCGCAGAAATTAGCCATGAAACAAAGTAGATTTACATGCGGTAACGGTTATATATTCGATGTGTGAGCGGAGTAGGATTAGGCACCATTCGTGCCTGCACGAGTCTCTCGCGAACCGTTACAAGACGGCGCGGGATCCGTAGAAATCCGCACACGGAGTCGTAGGTTTCCGTATGAAGGCAAAAATTTTTGTCGTTGACGATCATGAGATCGTGCGGGAAGGCATCCGCAGGCTGCTGACCAGATCGAGACCGGAGTGGGAGATTTGCGGAGAGGCAGCTAGCGGCGAGCAAGCGGTCGGCGCCGTCGAGCAACTGCAGCCCGATGTGGTAATCCTCGACGTCTCAATGCCGGGCATGGGCGGGCTGGAAGCAGCCTCGCGAATCGCGAAAATGGGCCTGGCCTGCCGCACCCTGATTTTCACGATGCACGAATCGGACCGGCTGGATGAGGAGATCCGTGAGATCGGAGCGCACGGCTATGTCCAAAAATCACAGGCGGCGCGGGACCTTGTGGTGGCGATCGAGCGCGTTTTGCAGGGGGAGACCTTTTTCATTCGTCATGCAAACTAGGCCAATCCTGTTCACGTAATAACGAATTCTAGGTATTCTCCTAATTAAGTGAACAGTATTGGGACCAGCAATTCTAGCCATGCGCGGAGCTAGGACGCAGTCTTCACAACTCTTGTCCAATTAGACCCTGGGCGAATCTATTCGCGTTCAATCGTCGCTTTGGAAGAGGGCACCTCGACGCGCATCAGGCGGTGGCCTGCGTCCAGGTAAAGGAGAATTTCCAGGTCTGGAGAACTAACGCGCAAGGTTTCGTATTTCGCGGTCTCGACCTGCTGCGGGCCCATCGATTCCACCGATATGCTTCCCGGGGTCATGTCTTGAGGAATCAGGACGGGAAACACCTGTTTGCCGCCAGCTTTCCAATCGTATAGTTGAGCGAGCACGGCATATTGGTAGTAGAGATTGTTGTCCAGCACCGCGATGCGCGGGGACGGAAACGTGAAATCCTGCTGAAAGGGTGATTTGCCGCCGAGATCGATCGCGCTCTTCGCCGTGCCGTTCACGAAATCCACGGCGCCGGAACCTTTCTTCTGCGTCTGTGCGGTCCAGTCGTAGTGAATGGGTGCGCCGTCGGGACCGAGCGTAAGCAGGCCCGTTGCCTTGATGTCCCCGCCGCCAGGCGCATGCGCGGTCGTCGAGCCGCGCGCCGTCCACGTTCCGCCCGACGCTGAAATTTCAAATTCTTCCTTGCCGACTACTTGCCCCTCCAGCGTAATTCGGAATTTCCCTTTATCGGGCACCAGCCCGGTCGTTGGGACTGCCGCTTTCGTTTCTTTGTTCTTCTGCGGGGAAAGGCGCGCGAGCGGCGCCGCGGCGACGGCGGCAATTCCGGATGCAAAACAAATAACAATTCCCAGTGCGACGAGTCTCTTCATGGGTTTACGATCGTGCTCATAGCAACGGGTGACCCGGCGCGGCCCCGTCCGCCTGGATGCGCGCCGACCGGTCAAAGATTCCGAGAGCCAGAATTTGTTCGACAACGCGAATGGATTCCCCGCTGCTCTCAATACGATAATCCGCTTGCCGGTAATATGGGAGGCGCTCCTCGTACAGTCTACGAAAGCTGACTTCGTCCCGGAAGAGTGGCCTGTCTCCCATCAGTACACACCGCTGCAGCAGACTTTCGATTGCGCAATCGAGCCACACAACGGCGACACCAGGACGCTGCGAGGAATCAACATCATGGATTAAAGCGGCGTTCCGGGGCTGTGCAAAAGTGCCGCCTCCGAGCGCGAGGACCACACGCGCGTCCCGTTCCGATGCCCAGCCCAGCACGCGCGTGAGACATTCATGTTCGATGTCGCGGAACACTGGTTCGCCTTTCTGCTCGAAAATTTGCGCAATTGGCAAGCCGGTGTGGCGTTCTATTTCGTAGTCGAGATCGACAAAATGCCAGGCGAGCCGCGCGGCGAGCAGACGCCCCACGGTGCTCTTGCCCGAGCCCATAAAACCGGTCAGGCAGACCATGCGGCATTCCTGTGCAGGCGCAGTCACAGACTTCTTCGGTTGGGGATAATCCTGCAAGCGATTCCGAGTGCGTTAGTTACGCTTCAGAATCTTGATTGTACCACTAAAGGAAGAAAGCTCGACCTTGGCGTGCCCCTCGTTCATGGTGCCAAAGAGGCTCTGTCCGTATTTCGATGCGGGGTGATGGCTGCCATGGGTGTCCGGCTTAAAAGACGCCTGGTTGATGACCTTGCCCTTGAGCGAGGTGGCATTCACATCGAAGGAATCGGTGCCGGAGAAATGGACCTCGATGGTGCCGCTGAAATTCTTCATGATGTAAACTCCGCGGTTCAGGAAGCTGCCATCGAACAGGATATTTCCGGAAGAAGTCTGCACGCGAATGCTGTCCAGCGCGGGCTCGATCATCTGCATGTTGCCGCTGATCGAATTGGCCTCGAGCTTCCCCGCGCACCGCGTACATAGAACCGAACCGTCGATGGTCTTGATGACCATGTATCCGTCCACGTCGGAAAGCTGGAGGTTCGCGCCGACGGTGTCGAAAGTCATATCGCCGTGCACGCTTTCGACAGTCACATTGCCGGAGTCCGTCCGCACGCTCAACTCGCTCTCCACTGGGACAGTGATTTCAAAATCCGTCTTTACATCCTCCGCGGAGGCGTTTTCATTGGCCATGTGGGTAATGACTTCAACGCGGTTCCCGGCCTGCTCGGTTTCCACAACCGCTTTTCCACCCGCATTCGTCCACGCAACCTGCACTTCATTCCTGCCCCAGGCCTTCACCTGAATCCGTCCGCTGGCATTGCGCACCGTAACCATCGGTTTGCTTTGCACGGAGAAGTGTTTCTCGACACGATCGGCATGCGCGGGAGCAGCGCCGAATGCAAAGCCCGCCATCACGGCGCCGATTGTGCCTAGCCTCACAGCATTGTATGTTGAAATCACCACACCCCTCCCGTTGTGCTTCGGTCCATGGCCGTGGCCAGAAGCTCGGCCTTTTGCTCGTAGGCGCCGTACAGATATTCCCGCGCCATCTCATTCTCAGGTTGTTCGCGTACGTCCTTTTCACACATGGCGATGAAGTTGTCAACAACGCTCAAATTACGGCGGATGGAATCCGTAACCTCGGCGTCGTACGCTTGAATACCCGCGGCATTCTGGTAGCCAACCGTCATCATCTCTTCCCTGAATACATTCTCCGCCGAGGGCACCACCGACGCGCTCTGTTTGGACTCGAGTTGCGGAGATCCCGTCAGATGCCCCGCCGTGGGCGTGGAGTTGCCCATGACGCTGATCATCCCTGCCGCAACGAGTACGAGCGACAGAAACGCCCCGGCAAGCGCCGGGCGTTGGAACGCGAGCCACCAGACGGGCTTCGCGCTCTCATGCGCCGGGAGCGGTTCGTGGATGATGCCTTCAGCTTCCAATTGATTGCGCAGGGAGAGCCAAACGTGCTCGGGGGGAGCGATCTCTTCGGCGCCGAGTTCGATCGCCGCGGCGTGGATCGCCTCCAGATCGGCAGTAAGCGCCCGGCAATTTTCGCAACCCTTGATATGCGCGGTCGCAACCTCGGGCAGGGACCCGTCGGTTTGCCCCTCGAGAATCTGCTCCAATTCATTACACTGCATTTTCGGTATCCTTTTCATTAGTTTCAAAATTCCCAATCTGCACTAGTCCCAATGAAACTGAAAAGCCCCAGACGCTAAGCCAATCGAATTAATCCCGAATCACTCGCGGTCAATCCTTCCCCGCTGTTTCTGTTTTGGCCGCCTGGCGCTCCTGCCGCGCCCGGTCACGCAAAGTCTCCTGTAAGAGTTCTCGCAGCCGCATCCGCGCCTTGTGCAATTGCGATTTCGAGTTCCCGATCGAGCAATTCATGAGCCCCGCAATCTCGTTGTGCTCAAATCCTTGAATATCGTGGAGCACGAAAACCTGTTTGTAGCCTGGCGGTAACTGCTCGATAGCCCGTTGGAGATGCACGCGGTCAATCGATCCGGTTAATAGCAGGTCCGGGGCTCCAATTTCTCTTTTCGGCCCGCTGGATTCGTCCTCAGGGTCGTTCGTCTCCTCAAGCGAAGTTTCCGATAGTGTTTTCTTACGCAACTTCATCAAAACGACGTTAACAGCGAGCCGGTGCAGCCACGTTGAAAAAGCGGACTCCCCGCGAAACGTCGCAATCTTGCGGAACAATTGCAAGAAAGCATCCTGCGTAAGGTCTTCCGCCTCGGCAATATTACCCACCATTCGCAGGCACAACGCATATACCCGCCGGCTGTGAAGGCGGTAGATGCGTTCGAACGCGCCAGCGTCGCCCTGTTGGGCGAGGCGAATGGCCTCTGCCTCCGTCATCTCGCTGGATTCTGATCGTCTCGTGCGGGTCACCGTACCCGTCGGGACGCATCCGGTCTGTGGGATGCACCCCCGGCTCCTTGAGTTGCACTTATGTAAGTTCTTTGTAAGTTCTTGGTGCTGGTTTGGTACCGGCGCCGGCTGCTTCCGGCCGGGCATGCTGCCTGGCCCTGCGGCGAGCTGAATTATTGCCCACGGCCGTATTTTCTCTGGAAACGCTAAGTTCGTCTAGGACTAACCGTAAGAATGGTTGGGACTTGCATCACGAGTTTCTGGCGAAACGCCTCCAGTTCCTCAGCGGGCAAGGCGCAGAAGAACGATTTCAGGACGACCGTCGTCTCTCCCATGCAGGTGTTCAGGTCATACCCCAGCACTTCGAGTTCCCTCCAGGCTCTCTCCAGGAACAGTGGCGCCCCTTCGGAAACGTTGTCTACGATAATGCGGGTTTCTTTTTGCAATTCCTCAATGATCTCTTTCAGTGCGTGCAATTTGTGAAAAAACCGCGTTCGGCCCCGGAAGACTACCTTGGCAAGCAGATTGTCCATGAATGAAATTCTCTGCGCGGTCGTTCCCCGGAAGTTTTCGGAGGCCAGCGCGGTCACATTCGGCAAGGTTCCAAAGTGCGACCCGTGTTCTTCGATGGTGCGGATGACCAGTCGGAGGCGAATTGCCAGGCGATCGAACAGCCCGGCAAACGCTTCAACCCTTTCCTTGGCGATTGTGAACTGCTCCTGTTCGCAAAGGGCAAGTGCTTCGTCCAGGGCAACACTCAGAATTCCGTTGGACCATTCGAGTTCGTTTCTGGTGGCGCCGAAAAGCTGGTCCATTTCCTCAGGAAGCCAGGCGAACCAGTCCTCACGCACGGTGCGTGAGCGTTGGGCAGCGCGTTTGGCGCGTACTTCTCCCACCCCTGTCCCCCTCTGAGAACGCGTATCATAGCACATCACGCAAGGCTTGGGCTTGCTTGCCAGGTGTTAACTTCGCCGCTATACTTCGGGTTCAATTGGCGCTCACATTTTTTTGGCGCCCCACTCTCGAGGGGAGAATTCCCTGTTACCTTTTGAGCCGCACGATCAATATCTCCAACGCCAGAAGAAGCTTGCCGAGATCGAAGGTCTAGGCCATGACGCGTACCCGCATAGATTCGATTGGACCGCGACCCCGGCGGAACTCGTTGAAAAATATACATCGGCAGACGCGGCGGCGCTCGAGGCCGCCAAAGCCCCGCTGCGGGTGGCCGGGCGCATCGTAGCGCTTCGCCTGCACGGCAAAGCGGGCTTCGCACACATCTCCGGATCAGGCCAGCGGCTGCAGATTTACGTGAAACTGGACAATGTAGGCCCCCGCACGTTCGAACTCTTCCAGAGGCTCGATTTGGGCGATTTCGTGGGGGTCTCGGGGCATCTATTCCGCACCAAGACCGGCGAACTCACCGTGTGGGTCGACGAGCTCACTTTGCTGAGCAAAGCGCTCCTGCCACTTCCAGAAAAATGGCATGGGCTGTCCGATGTTGAACTCAGGTACCGGCAACGCTATTTGGATTTGATTGCCAATGAACGCGCGCGCGGAATCTTCCTGCGGCGCGCGCATATGATCCGCGAGTTGCGGCGATTTTTCGATGCTCGCGGATACATCGAAGTCGAAACGCCCATGATGCAGCCCATCCCGGGTGGCGCCGCCGCGCGTCCGTTTGTTACCCACCACAACACACTGGATATAGATCTTTACCTGCGCATCGCGCCCGAGTTGTACTTGAAACGCCTGGTTGTTGGCGGCCTGGACCGCGTTTACGAAATCAACCGCAACTTCCGCAACGAGGGCATCTCCACCGCACACAACCCCGAGTTCACCATGCTGGAGTTTTACCAGGCTTATAGCGATTACCACGATCTGATGGGGCTGAATGAGGAGCTCTTCACCCATCTGGCGAAAGAACTAACCGGTTCTACAGTTGTCCGATACGGTGAGCACGAAGTCGACTTCGCCAAGTTTCAACGCATATCGATGCGTGAGGCTGTAGTCCGGTATTGGCCGGCGAGTACCGTTCCGGCTCCTACTGTCACGGAATTGGGCGCACCCGGGGGGCCACGCGCGATTGCGGAACGCTATAACATGTGGGCACAGAGCCATGACCGGGAGCCGCTGCTCGGTCTCGCCAGTCAAACCGACGGGGAGATCACTGGGCTGCTGTTTGAAACCGTGGCCGAATCTCAATTGATTCAGCCCACCATCTTGTACGATTTCCCCACCGACATTTCGCCGCTATCGAAATGCCGCAAGGACGATCCGTCGCTCGTCGAGCGGTTTGAGATCTACGTCGCGGGAATGGAGCTTGCCAACGCCTTCTCCGAATTGAACGACCCGGCCGAACAGGAGCGCCGATTCCGCCAGCAAGTCGAAAAAGGCGGCGAGGAAATGCCGCGCGAGGTGGACATGGATTACGTCCGCGCGCTGGCTCACGGCATGCCGCCAACCGCCGGCGAAGGCCTGGGCATTGACCGGCTCACCATGTTATTTACTGACTCTCACTCTATCAGAGAAGTTATCTTGTTTCCGCTCCTCCGCCCGGAAGCTTCGAGCGAAGGAGCCGCGGCAGAAGCGTCGAATTCCACCGCGGGAAATTCCACCGGGCTTTCGGCTGAAAAGGGTTCGGGCGGCCAAAAATGAGGTTCGCCTGGCTGGTCGCGCGCCGCTACCTGCGGTCCCCCTATAAGCCTGCAGTGCTGCGCCTCGTGACATTGTTTTCCGTGATCGGAATTGCCGCCGGCGTGGCCACGCTGGTGATTGCGCTCTCGATGAACACCGGATTCCGCCGCACGATTCAGGACCGCCTCCTCGGCGTATCCGCGCACGTCAATTTGACCCGCCCCGGCGCCGAAGGCATCGCGGACTATCGCGCGCTTGCCGAACGCTTGAGCCGCGTCGATAGCGTGCGCAGCGTGTCCCCGGCGATTTATCTAACGGTGCTGCTTTCCGGAAGTGGCCACGCGCGAGGTGTCGTTATCAAGGGGTGCGATCCGGAACTCGAGCGCCGCACCGATGACGCGTTGCGCCGCATCGTTTCCGGCGCGGCCGATTTCGCACCCGATGCTGCCGGCTTCGATTCAATTGTGGTGGGCAAATTGATGGCCGAGGAGCTGAACATCCGAACCGGCGACTACGTCACGCTGACCAGTCCAGAGGGCCGGCTAACGCCCTACGGGATGGTGCCGCGCTCGAGGCGATTCCGCGTTGCCGGCGTATTCGATTCCGGCTTCTACGATTACGACGCCAACTGGGCGTTTGCCACGCTGGCGGCAACGCAAAATCTCGCCGGTGTCGGCGATGTGGTGAGCGTCCTCGAGTTCCGCGTGCAGGATGTGGACCGTGCCGCCGACTCCGCGCGCGTCATTTCGGCTGCCGCGGGCCAGGGTCTTGCAACGACCACTTGGCAGGACGAAAATCGCGCGTTGTTCCGCGCGCTGCGCCTGGAAAAACTCGTCACCGCGCTATTCATCGGCCTGATCACTTTCGTCGCCGGGCTGAATATTCTGGTCGTGCTGGCCATGACGGTCACCGATCGCGCGCGCGATATCGCCGTGCTGATGTCGCTCGGCAGCTACCGCAACCAGGTCCGCAACATTTTCGTTCTGCAAGGGCTCACGGTGGGAGTGATCGGCACGATCACGGGCTTAGTGGCGGGCTACACGATTTCCTGGGCCGCAGGTACCTACCGCCTGATCCCGCTCGACCCGCAGGTTTATTCCGTCCCCTTCGTGCCGTTTCAAGCCAACGCACTCGACGCCGTGTGGATCGCCGCCGCCGCGCTCGCGATCAGCGTCGGCGCAACGTTAATTCCCGCGCGAGCCGCCTCCCGCATCCTGCCCGTCGATATTCTGCGGTATGAGTAGTAGTCCGTACAAACTACGTCACAATTCCGCGAACCCCACTTGTCTGGCACTCGCACTCAGGCTCGCACTTCATCTGAAGCGCCCTATTACGGCCGGACAGGAAGCTCCGCTGGAAATGTAGAGAGTGCGCATGTCTCTCTCCCATGAGCCATTTCATGGTTTCCGCGGCCCCCGCTATGCCTGAGAACGAAGTTACAAATGGCACGGCAGGTGCGAAATCGGGATCATGACTCTCAAGTTCGAGAGTCCTGTGGTTGATGTATCCGCATCGTGGTTTTCCGAGAGCGGTTTGAAGGCTGGCCCTGTGGTCATCTCCGGCTGCGTCAATCTCGGCTTGCGTGATCGCCCCTATCGGGTCAGATGCAATCAAGCGAGGATCCAGTCCAGACGCCTCGGCGAGAGCTTGTGCCCAATCAACCTCACCTGGCGGGATGACGAAACCTCTCAGCGCGCATAGCCCGTCACCTGCCTTGCTCTTCACAATCACTTGGCTCTCTAATTCTCCCGCGGCCATATCGATCAGAGTTTCAGGCCAAAGCCGCTGCACCGAATGCCTTGTGGTCACATTATCCAAACCGGAGACGATCAAGGGTGGAACTCGGAGCTCGCTGCGAAGCCGTCTCTTGAAGAATTCGAAATGGTCCGGCCTGTCCGTGACGTCGATATCCGGAAAGAGCAGCTCTCGGATTAAGGTGGCTTTCGGCTTACCCAAAGAACTGTAGCCCACGGCGACGTACGGGCCGAGGTTTTCCACACGCAGAGCCTGGCAGTCAATCGCTTGCAAGCGCCCCACGATCGGGAGCCGCTTCACCGCATAGACCCACCCATTACTCACGGCTCCACAACCAACCAGGAATGCGTCGAGAAGGAGCGGGAATTCAGGAAGCCATGGCCCTGGCGCTAGGGTGCCGGGATGCCCGACTTCAAGCGTGAAGAGTGAAGCTTCCATTGCCGTTGTCATTGGTTCCCCAACCATTTCCATGAAGGCACCACCAGCTGCAAAACAAGCAGCAGCGAGAGCTCCAAGTGGGTTGTAGGGTTGTGGTTCCCAGTGAAGGCGGTCGATCCCCGCACTGCTGGATGCCATTCTCGCAAGCCAGCCACTAGAATTCACGGTGACCGCAGGAAGCCCCCTCAGCATGCCCGTGCCAATGTTGATCACGGCGTTAAAGGAAGACGCATCCTCCAGTTTGGCCGTGCCGAGCCGGCGATTTTCTCCATATATCCACCTTGCAATGCTGTTACACGCGTCGAGGAGTTCTTCCGCATCTGGCGGCACACAGATTTCGACATGGGGGCAGAAGCGCAAGGCTTGGTTGACCGCAAGAAGCAGGGTCTCGCGGGCATCTCGCACCTTAAAGAATGACCGCTCGACGGCGATCAATATTCGTCCGTCTAAGAGCGACGCTTCCGGGAATTCCTCAGACTCTCGACGCAAACGAGCAGCTGCTCGCAGCGGCCTACTGAACATTCGGCTGTTCATCTGTCCCTCCGGGATAAACACCGTGGGCATCCGCGCGCCATACGTCGATGCGGATTTCGAAGGCCAGGCTGATTCGGACGCTGAGTTCTGGCTCTAGCAACCGTCGGTAGCGCCCGTCTTCGTAAACATGCCAACCCCACACTCGGTGATCAGTATCCCTTCCAGCATTTCCGATAACGATCTCGAGGAAGCCAGGTACGTGGACGCCATGGCTCCGATCTGTCTGCGACAACCGCACCGGAACCCCAGGCATGTGCGTGTGTGCCATACCAAGTAGACAAAGCCTCCGCGGCGTAACCCATCGCGAGATTGACCCGAACACCTCTGCAGATACTTGCCAGCGGCCGGAGCTTTCCATCACACCATCGCCCGAGGGCAAAACGACCGTAGTCACTCGTGCCACTGCGGCGCGGTCACCTAGCCAGAAGGCGCCCGATTCTTTGCACAGTGATCCGGCCGGCCGAACCCCTGCGAGGGTTGCACGCAACGCGCCTCCTGCGAAGTCCCATTGCCTGATCGGCGGATAGATGACGCCCACAGCTATACGGAGCCTTTGGTCACCTGCTCGACCAAGTGGAAGTGAGCTTCATGCCGATGCCGTCCCAGCAGTTGTTCTAGCGTCTCTGTCATGTTAGTTAGGCGACGACCTTCGAATTCGAGAAAAAACTCGTGGACGTCGCGATCTTTGTGGTCACTCACACCGAAGAAGTTCATCGCGTCGGCGCGGACTGTTCCGATCGCGGTTTGGTTCGAGAATTTATGGTTAAAAGAATTAGGTGCCGGAAGATATGAGACCGTCACTACGACGATCTCATGGTCTACAACCTGACGTACTGCCTGCTCGCTGCCTAATTGCCCAGCCGTGTCCATGCCTTATTCCTTCCTACCCGTGGGGCACTTTTCCACTGCCACCATTGGCTTGCCAGGGCGTTGAATTTTCTGCATTCGCCTCGGCATCTCAAAGATTAGATCAACACTTCGTCGTTGTCAACTTATAAGCACACACTACTTGTCGGATGTGTGTAACACTGTCCGACCGAGAAAATTGACTTTCTGGCCCGCCCGTTGCAACATGACGCGCAGAGGCTTATGGTCACTCAAGATGAATTCGCGAGTCGACTCGGTCGACTGGTCGCTCAAAAGCGCACAGAGGCGGGTCTGTCGCAAAAGGCTTTCGGGAGCGCGCTTGGCCTGTCACGGACATCTGTTGCAAACATTGAGTGCGGACGCCAAGCAATCAGCCTATACACGGTGTATCTCATGGCCCACATCCTTAGACGTCCTCCCGCGGACTTGATGCCTTCTTCGGACGAGACTGGCATTCACACACGCCGATCCACAAAAGAAACCCGAGTCAAGCTGCGACTGCCGGGCCAACAATTCAGCCAACTCAGCTTCCGGGAACGAAAACAGCTTGAGGGATTGAGTGCCAAAGAGTCGGTTTGGCTTAACAAGATCACGAAAGCGAGATAGATAAAGGTTTGATAACTCAAGCTGCCGTTAGGAGAATCAGAGAACGCGTCACTGCGCTGCTGGAAGACCACGGAATCAAAGAGCCTCCTGTTCCCGTAGACACGATAGCTGAGCACCTTGGCTTGGAGATCCGATTTGCACCGCTTGCCGGAGATTTGTATGGGGCGTTGATTCGCAATAACCATGAAATGTACATTGGCGTAAACTCGCTCAATCACGCAAACCGTCGCAGATTCACTATTGCCCATGAATTGGGCCATTTCGTATTACACAAGGGAATCAAAGTCCATATAGACAAAGACTTTCGCGTGAATTGGCGCAACGACGATTCGTCCCAAGCTGTCAGCGATGAGGAAATGGAAGCAAATCGATTCGCTGCTGAGCTGCTTATGCCTATTCAGTTTCTTACGAGGGATATTGAAAAATTGAAGGGCGTAGGGCAGGAAACGGTCGTACTGCTGGCCCGAAAGTATCGGGTAAGCCGTCAGGCGATGAAGATCAGACTCGGTAACTTTGGATATATCCTTCCCGAATGATTCCCCTATTCTGATAACAAATTGTATCTTGCTGTGGGTCCATGGGAATTAGTGGCCGACATTTCCATTTGAAGGTGAGGACACTATTCTTGTGGACTATCACTGATGGAGCCGAGCATTATTTTCAATCCAGGACATCTCGGGAACGATGGCAGAGCCCGTAGCGCAAGTTTGTGAGATTTGTCCGACAGAAATTGCTGCAGGGTCGAAGACTGTATCGCATTGTTTGTCAACTTCGGCAATAATTCCGTTTTCTCAGGGAAATTTCGCGACATCGGGAACGGCACCATTTGAAAAAAACGCTGGTCGAAGCCATTCAAGGGGGATTCCTCTCCCGCAGGGCGGGATCGGAATGACGGCGTTAGTTGTTTTTTCCGCGAACTGTTTGAGAACGATCTAGCCTGAAGGAGTCACGAAATGAAATCGAATTCGGTCGGCCGTTTTTTCTTGTTAGCGGCTTCTGCTTTAGCCCTCACTGTGAGCGCACATCCTGGCCAGGAAGCGGAGCATCGGGTCCAGAAACCTCAAGCCAGTGCGCATTCCGGAAATAATCAGAGCAAGCCCGTCAAACTTATTGGCGCGATTCTCGTGCCCGGCAATCCTCTGCGGTTTGACATTAGCTGGGTGGATGAGGCGACGGCGCGGTACTACCTTGCGGAAGGCGGAAACGCGAGTGTGGATGTCTTCGACGCCGAAAACGATTTGTATCTAGGCCGGATTTCAGGTTTCCACGGGGTCGGCGCGCCCGACGATCCGTGCGGACCCATCGAAGGAATGGGGCCCAGCGGGATCGTGGTGACCTCTGACAATCACCTATGGGCCGACGATGCCCACGGGACGGTGAAGGTGTTTGACCTCACGAATGCCAAACCACCGTTTAATGATGTAAGCCCCGTCGCAACGATTTCGACTGGCGCTCACTGCCGCACCGACGAGATCGGATTTGATCCCAAGGATCACGTCATCATGGTGGGAAATCCGGAAGAACATCCGCCTTTCGCCACGTTGATTTCTTCCGACGCACCCTACGCGGTGTTGAGCAAGATTCCATTCCCGGATGCCAGTGGAATCGAACAGCCGCTGTGGGATCCTGAATTGAAGGGCGGCCGCATGTTGCTGACGGTGCCCGACGAAGAAGGTGACAAGGGGAAGGTAGTGGTCATCAATCTGAAAGACCCGAAAAACCCCGTGATCGAAGCGACCTACTCGACCCCGCATTGCGGCTCGGGGCTTGCTCTCGGTCCATCCCAGCACTTGCTCGTGGGTTGCGAGGGCGGGAAGCCGCTTCTGATCCTGAACGCGCTGACCGGCAAAGCGATCACCACCGTTGACCAGACGCACGGCGCCGATGAAGTTTGGTACAACTCAGGCGACAATCTCTTCTACGCCCCTTTCGGTTTCGGCCCCAATCTTACGCTCAGCGTCATTGATGCCACTACGGGCAAACTCCTTAACAACTTGCCGGCTGGACCTGCCTCTCACTCCGTTGCGGCATACCGTGGGAACAATCACGTTTTTGTCCCCATCGCGATTCCCAATGACAGGGCGCCGACGGATGCATGCAATGTGTTGTTTGGCTTTTCCGAGAAGCACGGCTGCGTCGCTGTCTACGCGCACGAGAAGTGAGGCGAAACATCCGACTGCGGCCTTATGGAATACAAATCATTGAAAGAAATTAATTGATGGGTGGATTCAAATCGATTTCTTCCGACTTGGGTTCAGGTTCCGCGCGGAATGGAAGCTTGAATTTGCGCGAGATTTCAGGCCAGAATTCGCGAAGCACGTCGTAACCCATGTCGCTCAGAACGCTGAACCCAAACGCTTCGGTGGATGGAGCAAATCCGCGTTTGTTACCGGGATGATAAACATTGCTCAAACTGATAGCGCTTGCCGTCCCGAGCCATTCCGAAAAATTGAACATGCGATTGCCATTGTCGGTGTGGGCTACGACAGCGTGCTCCAGCGCGTGGGAGAGACGCTTCCCGCCGCTCCCCCGGATCAGACGGTAGTATCGCGGGTCCTCCCTGAATATCTCGGGATAGGCAAAGTCTTTGAAGAACGTGGATGTGGCCTGATCGGTAAAGCTGGCGCCAAACCGCTTGCCATACCCGGCAGCGCCCTGGCCGAAAGCTCCGTCATCATTTTCCGCCTGACTGATCCCAGCGTTGAAACCGGAGCTGAGAAAAATGACCGGATCAAACGCATCGCGAACAAACAGGAAGAATTTATCCTTCAATTCCAGAGAACACAGCTTCAAGCCGGGCTTGTAGTGCATCGGGTGCACGGACTTCCGTTCTAACTGCTGGGCAAACAGTCCCACCGTCTTCTTCAAAGGTCCGTTGTAATCTTGCAGCTTCACCATTGGCAGCGGCTGCACGCACGGCAGCCCCACGATGTTTAAAGTTCCGCTCTGCGCAGGGACGGACTGCTCGGGCGGCTTCGGAGTTGAAGTCTCCTGGGCGCATGACGTCCCCGCCAATGCCAGGAGTATCGGTAGAGCCGTTCCTGCCAGGATTCGGAAGCGAGTCTGGTTCCTCACGGTCGAGCAGGAAGCCTATCATTGTTTGTTTCTTCTTTGGTTGAGGTTGTTTCCTTATGTGAATGCCTGCGACCGGTTACGCTGAAGGATGGCTCCACTAGCCAATGAGCGCCAGTATTTTCGACCGCACGTCGTTCAGTTCCTCCGCGGATACCGTGCCTTTCCGAGTGGCTTTGCGGACGCGCCAGTCGAGGCTCTTTACCTGATCCGCCAGGACCACGTTTGCCGGAGTGCCGGCGATGAGAACCTCGAACGGATAGTTTTTGACCTGCGTTGTCAGAGGACAGCAGATCATCAGACTCGTCTTGTCGTTGTACGCCGCCGGGCTAAGAACGAGGGCGGGCCTGTGTCCTGCTTGCTCATGACCCGCGTGCGGAGTGAAGTTGAGCCACACGATATCCCCGGCCTGTGGCACATACCGCGCCATCACCAGGCTTCTTTGCCCACCGCCGGGCCGAAATCAATCGCTTGGTGCTGATTTTTCGATGTGATCCCTTTCAATAGCTTGTTCAGGTCGTATGTTTTTTGCCGGACGGGTTCGATGACGATCCGCCCCGCCTCTTCGCGCACCTCCACCACCTCATCGAGATCCAGGCGCGTGGCCTGCATGACGGAGGCCGGAATCCGCACCGCCGCGCTGTTGCCCCATTTCTTCACTTTGGCTCTCACGGGCCGCCTCCCATGTAGATACAACGTATCTACAGTATGCCGCACGCAGCGACGTGTGTCAACAATGTAGATACAACTTTCCCGGGCGCTTCCTGGTGCGGCGAGCGCCAGATTCTATTCAGGTGATGTCACACAGCGGGATGACCGATCCGGGTTAAGCGATGACGCGCCCGGCTGTTGGTATTGAGTTACGAACTCGTCCCGGAGCCTGGATTGGGTGGCGGTGGCGCCGCCGGCGGCGCTGGTTTGTACACTACTGCTGGTCTCGCTGGCGCGCCCTTCTGCTTGATTTCTTTTTTCTTTGGCTTCTTCTTCTCTCGACCACGTGTATCCCGGTTGCCCATGACTTGCTCCCCTCCTACTGAGATATGGCCTCCCCGGCCAACTGCGACACCGTCCACTTCCGAGTGTCTCATGACTCGGGGCTTTTCACTCTTGCAGTTGTTTGGACGAAATGAAATGTGCCGTAATGCGGACATGCGGAACGCCCTCGAAACCGGTATGACCGCCCCCTGCGCATCCGAATGCCCGCATTGGCGTCCAACACTTTGTGGATTCTTCGGCAACCCCGGATTTCAACCGCGCATCGCATTTCCAGGGTGGTAGCGGTCATATCCGACAAATAAAGGGAGGTTGCCATGCGAAAACTTCTCGCATTGGTGTCGATTGCCGTGGTGTTGCCTTTTCCAATTAGTGCCAGGCAGCAACAGATTCCCCAACCAGGAAGAATAGTTTCCGTTCCAACACCTGAAACGTCAGCTTCAGATTTGCCCGTCCGCCGCGTCGTGCTGTACAAGAACGGCGTCGGTTACTTCGAACACATGGGCCGCGTGCGCGGCAACCAGGATATCCACATTGATTTCACCAGCGGCCAGTTGAACGATGCGCTGGCCTCTCTCACCGTGCTGGACCTCAACGGCGGCCGCATCAGCGGCGTCAGCTACAACTCGACAGCGCCACTCGACAAACGCCTGGGGGCATTGCGTTTGCCGCTCGGCGAGCAAACTTCCGTGTCCAAGTTTTTGGACGCTTTGCGTGGCGCGCGGCTCATGGTGCGCAGCGGCACGGCTGAAGTTGCAGGCCGCCTGCTGAGCGTCGAGCGCAAGACCCGAACGGCAGGCGGAACGACGCTCGAAGTGGATGTCATCGCGCTGGTCACGGACGGCGGTGAGATCCGGGAAGTCGAGGTCACTCCCGCCATGAGCGTCCGTCTTGCCGACACAGGAATGCACGGTGAAATGAACCGTTATCTTTCCTTGCTGGCTTCCGAACGCGAACAGGACCTGCGCCGAATGACCCTCGCGGCCACAGGTTCAGGCGAGCGCCAGCTCTTCGTTAGTTACATTAGCGAAGTGCCGGTCTGGAAGACAACGTATCGCCTCGTGCTTCCGACCAGTTCGAACAAGAACTCCTTGTTGCAAGGCTGGGCCATCGTGGACAACACGGTTGGGGAAGACTGGAACAACGTCGAGTTGTCTCTGGTCGCCGGGGCGCCGCAGTCGTTCATTCAGCAGCTATCGCAGCCTTACTACGGACGGCGGGCTGTCGTACCACTGCCGCAGGAGTTCGAGCGCGCGCCACAGACACATGAGGCGAGGCTCCTCGGAGGAGCGCAGATTGCCGGACGGGTGATGGATAGTTCTGGAGGCTCAGTGTCCGGCACGCAGGTGCGCGTCCTCGACAACAATGGCGCGGAAATCATTCGAACGATCAGCGATGACCGAGGAGAATATGGGCTTTCCGGCCTCCCTGACGGAACTTACAGGCTTGAATTTGAAAGCAAAGGATTCAAAAAACTTGTGGTGGACAATACCCAAGTTCGCGCGGGATTTGGGGGCGAACAAGATGCGATTCTCCAACTTGGTTCAGTCTCGCAGACAGTTTCCGTGACTGCAGCAGCCCCGACAATAGAGAAGTCGAGTAGTTCGCTAGGAGTTAACGCTAGAAACTTGGGCTCCGGCCGAGGTCTCGGCGCTGCGAGTGGAGGCGGGGCCAGTGGCGGGGGCTTCGGTGGCGGTGCAGGCCAAGGAATTTCCAACGCATACGTGAAAGACATGCCTCTCAACGGCAGAAACTATACCAACCTTCTTGCTCTCCAGTCTGGCGGCGCATTCAACAGTCTGCTACAAGCAAGCACGCCGGCAGCTGCGGAAGGCCAGGATCTCGGCGATCTTTTCGAATACAAACTCAAGGATCGGGTCACGCTCCGGAAGGACCAGTCAGCGATGGTGCCTATCCTTCAGTGCGATATCGGCGCGGAGAAAGTTTCCGTGTGGATGGCATCTCTCAATTCCGGCCGCCCGCTGCGCGCTGTATGGCTTACGAACACGAGCAGCGAAACGCTCGACGGAGGAAACTTCAGCGTGCTGGAGGACGAAATCTTCGCCGGGCAGGGCCTGCTTGACGCAATTAAGCCGGGCGAGCGCCGGCTGCTCTCCTACGCGACCGACCTGGGAATGCTGGTCCGCGCGGCGGGCCTGGGCGCACCGCAACGCAACACGCGTGTGCGGATCGAACACGGCGTGATGATTCGCACCAGCGAGCTGCGCGAAAAGAAAACCTATACCGTGCGGAACGAAGACACGTCTCCGCGTACCCTCATTGTCGAACATCCGGCGCGCATTGGCTGGAATCTCTCTCCCGATTCGCCCAAACCGGAAGAAACTTCCATGGGCTCTTACCGCTTCCGCGTGAGCGTTGCGCCGAAGCAGACGGCTACACTCGAAATCAACGAATCGAGCCCCCTCGAAACACGATTCGAGTTGAATAACGTCACCGATGATCAGCTTGCACTCATGGTGCGGGAGGGATCGGTGAACCCGTCAATCGAGAACGCCTTGCGGGGCATCCTCGAACAGAAAGCGCAAGTGGCCGCGCTCAACTCCGAAGCTGAAAAGCGCGACGGCGAAATAACTCGTATTTACGACGATCAACAGCGCTTGCGGGAAAATCTAAAGGTCCTGAAGGGCAGCGCCGAGGAGAAGGCTTTGACGCAGCGCTACACGCAGCAACTTTCGGATCAGGAAACCCATCTCGAAAAGCTGCGCCTCGAGAAGGAAAACTACGAGAAAAAGAGCGAGGCGGCGCAAGCACAGGTCGACAAGATGATCGAGGACCTTTCTATCGAAGTGAACCTGTAGCGATTTGGTTTGTTACTTAACCAACATCGAACGCTAACGGGGTGTTGTCCGCTGGGGACAGCGCCCCGTATCACTCGCGGTAATTCTGAGCCACGTGGAAGCGTCAACTGAATACAGTGGGAGTAAAATATAGGCATCACTCTTCCCTTGAGGAGGCACTGGTGCGGCGCACATGGCTCGGCATGGTATTTCTACTCGTCGGCGTAGCGCTGCTGCCCGCGGGGTTGCGGGCGCAGTTGCCCAAGCAGCCTAAGCTAGGGCCGGGTAGCTTGGACGGCTTGGTCGTCAACGCCAAAGGCGCGCCGGTCGCCGGAGCTCAGGTTCTGTGGCAAGTAGCGGACGGCCGGATACCGCAGGTTGCGCATAGCGACGCGCAGGGGCATTTCCACATTCCCGGACTTCGATCTGGCCTGTATGACCTGCGCGCGTCCTTTGGCGATGCTTCGTCGGATTGGGAGCACAACGTTCTCGTGCGTCCCGGCAAGCAATCGGATGTGAAGCTGCGCCTTGCCTCCACTGCGCCGCCGGTCCAGGCTGTCCTGGAATTGAAGGGCAAGATGCACACGTGGGACGTCCCGCTGCCCGGAGCCTTGCCGCACGACCCGGCTGTTGATCCGCAGGGCAATGTTTGGTTCACGCTGCAGCAGGCCGGCCAGCTCGCACGGTTCACTCCCGATACGCAGGAATGGAAAATATTCAAGGTGCCCACGCCCGACTCAGGTCCGCACGGCCTCGTTTCCGACGAGAAAGGCTACATCTGGTTCACAGAAAACTACGCGGGAAAAATCGGCCGGTTGGACCCCAAATCGAGCCTGGTCAAGGAATACACGGCCCCTACGGCGAAGGATCCCCACACGCCAGTGTTCGGCGCTGACGGGGCGCTGTGGTTCACCGCGCAGGATTCGAACCTGATTGGCCGCCTGGACGTGACGACGGGAAAAATCAGCGAGTTCAATGTGCCGACGAAGGATGCGCATCCCTATGGAATCGTCTTGGCGAGCGACGGGGCGCTGTGGTTTTGCGAACTAACCGGCCGGAAGCTGGGCCGCGTGGATCCCAAGACGGGCGCGATCACCGAATTCGCTCCGCCGAATTCGGACATCGAGCCGCGGCGGCTGGTGGCCGTTGGCAATGCGATCTACTTCACCGACTTCGGCGGAGGACGGCTGGGACGCCTCACGCTTGAGGATAAGAAATTTCAGGTCTGGGACAGCCCTTCTGGAACTGACTCTGAACCCTACGGAATCACGGTGGACTCCACCGGCAAGGTCTGGTACGAGGAGAGCGCGACAAAGGCGAACAAGCTGGTGCGCGTCGATCCGACCACGATGAAGTTTGCCGTCTTCCCGATGCCTGCCAAGAATTCCTCAGTGCGCAATATCACCCGAGACGGGCGCGGCCGCCTGTGGATGCCGCTTTCGCTGCCGAACAAGATCATGGTCGTCGAATAGCGATTCCCTCCCGAAAACCTAAGGTCTGAAGGGGCAGAATCCTTAATTCAGGCGGGCTCCAGTCGCCGACGCGCCGAAGCCAGCCCGCCGCTGCGGGACGGAGCGTAAAGCACGCGCCCGTTCTATTTCACAACCCGGCGGCGGGCCTGCAGAGAGTCCTGAAAGTTCCCTGAGGCCTAGTACTAAAACCCGGGTACTCGTAAGTATGATGCCTATAGCCCATTGAGCCACCCTGTTTCAATTGAGAACATGTATAACGGTGGGTTGGGAGCAACGCTGCGGGGACGACGGCCCCGAGAGATCGGGATCGTAGGCGAGCATCCTGACCCACCAAATATCCCCAGGCCGGCGAGTTTCCTCGTTTCTGGCGGGCTTTTGGTCGCCGACGCGCCAAAGCCAGCTCCATGGCGACGGCGCGTGAACCCCCGAAGGCGCTTCCGTCTAATTTCCTGCTTGAAATGTCGTGCTCCCCCGGGGCAATCTCTCCGGGATGCTGCTTGCCCATGGCCGATCTCGTTCGAATCCGAGCAATCGCTCGCGGCGCGCGCGCGCGGTTGTTGCGATTCTCGCCGTCGTTTCCAGCTTCGCTGTAACCCCTCTCGCGCACCCTGCGCCTGCCTCGGCAAGCCTGAGTTATCCGACCAAGGAAGCGTATGAACGGTACGTAGCGCTCACCGATGCGCGCAACGTTGCGGAGGTGCGCGAGGGCGGGCCATTTTTATGGGTGGACACACTGCCTCAATCTCGTCGCGAGGAAATTTATGATGCGTTGAAGCGGGGAGAGGTGGTGATCGAAAGGCTCGAAACACGCGACAAGGGGGACGCGATTCCGTGTCCTGGCGGATTGATTCATCATTGGGTCGGCGCACTGTGGATCCCCGGGGCAACTCTCTCGCAAACCCTCGCGCTGGTGCAGGACTACGACCAGCACGCGCAGGTCTACTCGCCGCTTGAATTGCGATCCCAAATTCTCGAACGCCATGGCGACGCCTTCAAAGTTTTGATCCGCTACCTTCGTAAGAAGGTGATTAGCGTGGTGCTGGACACGGTATTACGGATTGACTATCACACCCTCGACGCGACCCACGCCTGGAGCCGCGCTCGCACGGAAAGCGTGCGCGAAATCAAGGACCATGACACCCCGCATGAATATGCTTTGCCCGAGGGTAACGACGGAGGTTACCTCTGGGGCATGACTTCGTATTGGCGATTCGTCGAGCGTGACGGGGGCACCTTTGTCGAATCGGAATCGATTTCTCTTACGACTCGCGTTCCTGCCGGGCTGGGCTGGCTCGTCGAGCCCTTCATCAAGAGCGTTCCACGCGAATCGCTTAGAGATTTCCTGAATGCCACGCGCAAAGGCGTTCTGCAACCGCCGGGAAGCTGCGCTAACGGGTGCTAGCTCGACTTTTGCGCCGCACTTTTACCCTGAGCCGTTCTGGCGAATGGCATTTCAGTGACGCGTGGAGCCCGCCAAGATTTCCTGTCCGCCTGAACTCGAAATGACTTGCCGAACGAAAGCAATCCTCACGATGTCTCTTCTGGCCCCGGTTTTAACCGAAATCGTGTCCGGCAATACGCAGCCGCACGCCCTGCTGAATCAGAAGGTCTCGGGATTCCTGTTGCTGGCATACAGTTTTCCGCTGCTCATCATTCGCGAATTGACGTGGCGCTGGCGGCTTCCCGCGCCTGGCGTTTTCTTACTGGGACTCGCGTACGGGATCGTCAACGAAGGCCTACTGGCACAAACTCTGATTCGATCCGAGCATTTGCCAATCTCGAATTTCGATCACTACCTCTATGCGGCGGGTATCAATTTTTCGTGGATTTGCCTTATCGTTCCCTGGCATGCGCTGCTGGCGATCGTTTTTCCACTGACGCTGATCGCGTCCTGGTTTCCAGCCTGCGCGCAGGAAGCGTGGCTGGGGAATCGCGCGTTTGCATCGCTGACCGCCGTTCTGGTAGCCGCCCTCGCGTTTGTGGCTTCCGTTCGTTCACCGCATCCGCAGATGCGTGTGTTCCTTGGGGCGATTGCGGTCTTGGTATTCGTCGCGTCGCTATTTCGCAACCGGATGGCGCGTCAGGTTCGTCAGAATGACCGCCAGATGCGTGCCTTCCAATTCGGCATCCTGTTCTACTTTGTATTTTTCCTGGAGACGATTCTTTTGGCCGCGGCGCGTGTGCCGTCTGTAGTTTTTCTCATCGCAGTCATGGCGCTGTTACTTGGTTTCGCTCGGCTCGTCTGGTGGCAAGAATTTGAGCTTCAACCGGCAGCGGCACAATTGGCGCTAGGGAGTTATTTTGCGGCCAGCGGATTCAGTTTTCTCGGCGCTGTCTTGCATCGCTCGCTGGAGGGGGCCGTTACGGCAAGTTTTCTGGCCGTCGGCTTCGTGATTCTCTCGCGCAGAACTTTCCGTTTCAGCGAAATGGATACGGCTGGCGCCGCAGTCCCCAAAAAATAGGAATGCGGAAGAGCAGCATCCCGCGCGGTGCTGTCATTTCAGGTAAGTTCGGACAATTTCGATCAGGTCGTCCGCGGCTTCCTCGGAGGACTTCGTTTTCCGCGGCATGTGATTGCGGATGTGGTCCTCCATCAACTCTCCCATCAAACTATTGATGGCGCCGCGCGCGGCGGCCAAGCGCTGGAGCACGTCCGTGCAGGGCTCGTCCTGGTGCAAGGCCCGCTCGACGCCTTCGAGCTGGCCCACAATTTTCTTGGTGCGGTTGACCAGGTCCAGTTTTTCTCTCGATAAATGTGACATTTTCGCTTGACTACCCTATGGGGGTATGGTATCAAAGTTTGGGCGCAACACAAAGGCCCGAAAGGACAACAAAACACATGGAAATTCCGGTTCAAGAACCAGAACCTCCGGGCAGTACCAGCCTCCCGGACCTTCACGGCGAACGAGCATAGCATAAGCCGCTTCAAATCCGTTTTCCGCTCGCTCTCGTGAAGGATGCAAGAAATGAGCGAGTGGGAATCCGAAATGCCGCGGCAAAAATCCCACCCGAAAATTAATTTCTCCGAACGAGGCGCTTGAGGCTCGGTCAGAACACGTGTGTGGATGGATGGGAGGTAATCATGTTCGACATCATAGCGAATCGAAAGACTCTTGTGCCGCGCAAAAGCCTGTACTGTGTTTGGATTCGGGCCCAGGAAGGCGATGACGCTCCACTCATACGGGTGTGGATCGATCCTTCCATGACCATGTTCGAGTCGCAAGTCAAAGTGCATGAACCTGATGTCGAGGCAGCGCGTGCATTGATCCAGGCGGGGCTCGGAAAAGGCAGCACTCCGTGATTCATGTTCGGGGGATGGCCACAAACGTGCCTCTCATTTTTAACAGTCATTTCATCTTGTTCTTGGCCTCGGGCATGATCTACTTTCCCGGCGTGAAACGGAAACCGCTGTTCGACGAGAAAATGGCTAGCAGAACCACGAAATTCGCATTGAGATTTCTTGGCGTGCTCTTAGTGTGCCTCATTGGAACGCTTGCGGCATACGGCCAGGATCAGCCGCCCGACAAACCGCAGGCGCAAACCGTTTCAGCCCCTGCGGAGGATCCAGCATCCGATGAAACGCCAACGATGTTTCCGCATCCCGAATCGAGCCGCATCTGGATTTCCGGGCAGGCTAATTTCATTTCGCAATGGCACGCGGCTTTCCACTCGCCGTACCAGGGACCAAACAGCCTGCCGCCCGAAGCGCAGGATGCCACTTCCCGCGTGTTGACGCTCTTCACCGGGGTGCAGCTCAGCAATACGGCGGAGCTCCTCTTTGATGTTCAGGAGACGGGAGGCCATGGGATCGGCGAAGCGCTCGGCCTCGCTGGCTTCACGAATCTTGATGTGGTCCGGAATCCGTTGCTCAGCAAGGCTCCCTACGCCGCTCGTCTGATGTGGCATCAAGTGATTCCGTTCAGCGGCAAGAAATCGGCCGCTGAACGGACTCCATTTTCGCTCTTCAAGGAACTCCCCGAACGCCGGCTGGAAATTCGCTTTGGCAAGTTCAGCCTGGTGGATTTTTTCGACGTGAATACCTACGGTACAGACAGCAATTTTCAATTCATGAATTGGACCGTGGACGATAATGGCGCCTACGACTACGCCGCCGACACGCGCGGCTTCACGTTCGGCGCAATGTTCGAGTACGACGACCGCCACTGGGTTGCGCGCTTCGCGGAGGCATTGATGCCCAAGGTGGCGAATGGCATCAACCTTGACGCCGATCTCGGGCGCGCACACTCAGAGAATGTTGAATTCGAGCTTCACCGTACGCTTGTGCCGCACAGGGAAACCGTCCTCCGCCTGCTCGGGTACTCGAACGAAGCCAACATGGGGAGCTATCGAGTGGCTATTGCCGATTTTATGGCAGGCCGCACACCCGCACCGGATATTACCGCCCACCCTCTCCAGACGACGACCAAATATGGGTTCGGCGTCAATGTCGAGCAGCCAATCAATGATTGGGCGGGCGTCTTTGGACGCTGGGGATGGAACGAAGGCCAGCATGAGTCGTACGCCTACACCGAGGTGGACGAAACTCTCCAATTCGGCGTGGGTGCGAAAGGGCGCGGCTGGGGCAGAAGGTTCGACCGGGCAGGGCTCGCTTTCGTTTCCAACGCAATTTCGCGCGACCACCAGGAATATCTGGCCCTGGGCGGCTTGGGTTTTCTGCTAGGAGACGGAAAACTGAGTTACGCCCGCGAGGACATATTGGAAACCTACTACACGGCGCACGTGTGGCGAGGCATATATGCATCGCTAAACGCACAGTACGTGGACCACCCAGGGTACAATCGCGCGCGCGGACCGGTTTTCGTTCCCGCCATTCGCTTGCATCTGGAGTTCTGATTGCCCCGCAGCGTAACTCCGCCACCGTAATACGGTATATCGATCGATGCAGATATTGACATACGGTAGCTATATCGATATAGTTCCCGTAGGATAAGCCCATGCAAACTGTCAAAGTCTCTCCCAAATTCCAGGTTGTGATTCCGAAAGAGCTGCGCGAACGTCTCAAGCTCCGCCCGGGGCAAGATCTGATCATCTACGAGATCGACGGACAGATGCGTCTCGAGTTTCCGCAAAAGCCCAAGCGCCTCCGCGGATTGGCGCGCGGCCTGCGGTGGAAAGAAAGCGATCGCGACCATGACGAAAGGCTCTGAATTGTTCCTGGTGGACTCCTCCGGCTGGGTGGAGTTCATGGGAGATGGGCCGCTGGCGGAAAAGTTTGCGCCGTATTTTGAACGCGAGGAGCGCTTGCTCGTCCCGGCGATTGTGCTCTACGAAGTCTACAAGAAACTACTGTCCGCGCAGGGCTCCACGGCAGCCGACAGGTTTCTTTCCGCGGCGTTGCGGGCCCGCGTCGTCTCCATCGACGAAAGGTTGGCCCTGCTCGCGGCGCGAATCAGCCTGGATCGCCGCTTGGCGATGGCTGATGCGATGATCTATGCCACTGCGCTCGCCGCCGGCGCTCATCTGGTCACGTCGGACGCTCATTTCCGAGGATTGGCAGAAGTCACCATCATCGGGCCGAATTGATTCCCGCGTGCCTAAGCCAAGAACTTGACATCTTCGAGACAGCCGGGAGTATGCTTAAGGCCTGGACAAATTGGGCGGATTACGCCGAATCCCGAATCGGGCTTGCGCTTGGCGTGGGGGAAGGATCGGAACATGACGCGACATTGTCTCGTTTGTACAGTGGCGTTACTTCTCGCAGTGACACTCACCCTGCTCGGGCAAGACAAAGTAGCGAGCTCAGGATCGTGGTCCGGAGTAATCATCAACAGCACCTGCAGTGTGGATGAAGCATTCGCGGAGTCCACGAAGTGTACTGCTGCGAACGTACCGGGTGCAAAACTGGTGTTGTATGACGATACGATCCGGCAAATCTACAACCTCGATCCGCCTGCAACTGCCAGCTTGGGTGATGCCGTTACGGTTCACGGGACGCTCGACGGTAATACGATTCGCGGCGCATCGGTCCAGGCGCTCACGTCGTTTGGCTTAAACGTGGGCCAGAAGGCGCCGGCGTTTTCGGCTCGCGACCAGTTTGGCCGCGTACAAACGCTCGAAACGTTGAAAGGATCAAAAGGCACGGTTCTTCTTTTTTACCGGTCGGCCGATTGGTGTCCCTATTGCAAAGGGCAGCTAATCCAATTGCAAAGCGCCAAAGCGCGATTCGAGGAACAGGGGCTCAAACTGGCGGGCATCAGCTATGACAGCGAAGCCATCCTGAAATTTTTCGCTGACCGCCGCAAGATTGAATTTCCTTTGCTGTCCGACCCTGATTCCAGCGTGATCCGGGCCTATGACGTGCTGAACTCCGAAGCCATCGGGCAAAACAAAGGAATGGCTCGGCCTGGATATTTTTTTATCGATACCAAAGGCATGATTCGCGAAAAGTTTTTCGAAGCCAAGTACCGGGAGCGGCTCACGGGGAATAGTGTGCTGGCCAAACTCTTCCCGGAATTAGGGGAAGAAGTAACCGCCACCGTCGAAGCCCCGCACTTACAGCTCACCGTCGGACAATCAGATCGCGTTGGCGTGCCAGGGAACCTGGTCACGTTGACCGCCGACGTGCGCCTGCCGCCGGATGTCCATGTGTATGCGCCGGGAACTCAAGGCTATAAGCCCATCAAGCTGGTGATGGATCCTCTCCCGGAATTTGAGTTCAGGGCGGCAAGTTACCCGCGCTCAAAAATTCTCTATTTGCCCGCGATTAAGGAAAGCGTGCCTGTTTTTGAAGGAACCTTTCGCATCCGACAAGAGTTGAAAGTAAACTCCATGGCGGACTTCAGCAATTCGCTGGGGACCGATGGAAAAATGGTCGCGATTAAAGCACACCTCGAGTATCAGGCTTGCGACAGCAAGATTTGTTTTCTGCCGGCCACTGCCCCGGTCGAGTGGCAGCTGCAGGTTCTACCCCTCGATCGGCAACGAGCTCCGGACGACATCCGCCACAAGTAACTCTAAGGAAGAGTAGGCACGATATAAAGTCGGCGTTTTCTCCACGCATTTTAACCACTGAAATCCTGAAAGCGCTTATTTTCGCGACCTGCTGGCGATCAGGTCAGGGGATGGCGCCAGCGCAGACCTGGAAACCGCGCGTAATCGCGATCCGCAGTAATCCATTCCGCTCCCGATTCCATCGCCAGCGCCGCAAAGTACGCATCGCTCACCAAATTGCCCTTTGCTCCCACTGCCGTGCACAAGCGAGTGAAGATTTCCCAGTGGCGCTCGCCCGGCGAAACCCACACGCATCCAGGTTGCTCGTGCAATGAGTGCACGTATTGCAGAGCCTCGTCGAGTTGAGTCGGTGCGCTGAAGATGCGCGGATGCGTGAGAATGCGAACAACGCTGCTCAGAACCAGCTCGGACATGCCGAAGACAGATTCGGACCGCATGATTTCCTCCAGCCAAGCGCGAAATTTAGCATGGTCGGGGGTATCTCGACGTTTCGCGTACACCAGTACGTTAACGTCGATTAGGATCATCGATCCCCTCCATCAAATCGAGCAATGCAGAGGTGTCGTTCAAATCCACGCCCGGCTGCAGCCCGCCACGTCCAGATGCGATTATCTTGAAATCGCGCCGCGCCTTCTTGTGGCTTCGTTTGGACAGCGCCTCGCGCAGCGCGTCGGCGATAATTTCCGTCAGGGTCGTGTCTGCTTCCAGCGCGGCCTTTTTTGCCCGCAGGATTAACTCATCAGGCAGATTGATGGTAGTTCTCATATGCCTAAGCATATCACACATCGATCGCAAGCTAGCTGGCTTTTGCGCCATCCAGGCGTGGCGGCATCTCCAGGAACGTCCGCATGACGTGCCAGAATTGCTGGCGATTGGTGCCCAGGGAAACGGAATGTGCGGCGCCCGGCAGAACGACGAATTGCCGGTCCTGGAATGGGAGCTTCTTGTAGAAGTTGAGCAGGGACTCGTCTACAGCGGATTGCGATGCCAGTTCGCGTAGTTAATTGCCTGGACGGAAAAATTCGCGGACTGGAGGCGAGACGCAAAACTCAGCAAATGGACGAGCCCGCAGATAACGAGCGCGCTCTTGAATTCGCGCTGCTGGATTCGCCTGATCCATAGTTCTTCGCGCTTTGCGTGCACGTCAAGGAGCAGCCAGTGAGCAAAAGCGACTTTCGGGGGGGCTCCGATCATGTGCGGTTCATGCGAATCAAGGGGTAGGCCGAACTCTGCGCGTTCAGCCCTCGCCGGATCGAGGTCCACATAGTGGCCAAAGTCAAGTTTTTCCAGCGCCAGTTTCTCCGCGATGGTTGGCCCGAGCCCCGAAGCCTCTTCGAAGATGAAGTCCACCGCCTCCGAGGTCATCAGCTGATTGAGCAGGGCGACGTATACTGGATCGCGCACATTTCCGAGACGCTTCTCCGCACCCTGCAGAGCGTGGAGCGTTCCGAGAACTGTCAAACGAGGAACCATGTTTAGATTCTAGTGCAGGAGTTAAAGAATGGAATTTAGTTCCTCGGTTGAAATTTTTGAATCACGAAGAATCCGCTTGAGGGTACCAAACGCAATTTCATCATGAAGCGGAATCGTAACGGGAAGGCGGAGCGTGTCTGTCGGATGCCTCAAACGCACATGGCTGCCCTTTTGCCGAACTCGAATGTAGCCAAATTTTTCGAGTGCGCGAATCAGATCTTCGCCCGATATGACAGGTAGCTTCGAGCTCATCGCGTGACGACGACGCTGCCGATCAAAACGCCATTCGTATCGGGGATTTCCTCTCCTCGGCTTTCCATGTCTTCGAGACACAACTCGATAGCCTCACGGATGTTGGCCATGGCCTCTTCGACTGTGTGCCCTTGGGAGTAGCATCCAGCAATCGAAGGACATACCACGACGTAACCCTCGTACTCCTCGTCGCGCTCCAAGAACACCTTGAAATCGCGTGCCGTCATATGCACATGCTAACGAACACCGCCTCGATAAGCAATAAGAGTCACAGCAATTGGCGCAGCTGCTGAATCCGGCGCCCCCGAACAAGAAAACGGCCCGTCACGATGGAATCGTAACGGGCCGCTTCTCTTTCGTGTGCCCCTAACCGGGGCAATTTTAATCCTGGCAGCGACCTACGTTCCCACACAGTTACCCGTGCAGTATCATCGGCCCTGCGGGGCTTAACTTCCGTGTTCGGGATGGGAACGGGTGTGGCCCCCGCGGTATGACCACCAGGAAAGGCTAGAAGCTGGAGATTAGAGGTTGGAGGCTGGAAAAAAACCTCGAACCAATACTCCAACTTTGAAACTGAATAGGCTGGTTTGCAAATCTGTCGAACAGTCGCCGGAGGGCAAACAGCGCCAGTGAGGTGGCTCCGCTGGTTTTCACCAGTCACGAGTCACTATTCACCAGTCACCGCTATTTTCCGACGTTTTGGGAAAGTTTTATGGTCAAGCCGAACGAGCGATTAGTACGGGTCAGCTACGTGCATTGCTGCACTTCCACCTCCCGCCTATCAAGGTCGTAGTCTTCGACCGCTCTTCTTACCCCGCCGCAGCGGGGTTGGGAGACCTTATCTCGAGGCAAGCTTCATGCTTAGATGCATTCAGCATTTATCTTTTCCGGACTTCGCTACCGAGCTATGCCACTGGCGTGACAACTCGT